>Ga0183100_1000105_pt1 | contig 118665 bp, 114 predicted proteins | sample Biomet2_FD_127789 | JGI IMG/M metagenome (GOLD analysis project Ga0183100, IMG submission 127789) | Microbial communities from bioreactor (seeded with anoxic lake sediment) at LBNL, California, USA - Biofuel metagenome 2 | ecosystem: Engineered > Bioreactor > Anaerobic > Unclassified ... | reverse complement strand
CCCATACCGGCCACATCCCCTACATTGTCCCCTACGTTGTCCGCTATCACAGCTGGATTTCTCGGATCATCTTCCGGGATACCGGCTTCCACTTTGCCGACCAGGTCAGCCCCCACATCCGCCGCTTTGGTGAATATGCCGCCGCCGATACGCGCAAACAACGCAATCAGAGAAGCGCCAAAGGCAAAGCTGTCGATGGAGTTGATCAGCGTGGCGTCTTGCTTGGCCACAAAAATGTAAAGGAGAGAAACGCCCAAAATGCCTAACCCGACAACGCCCATGCCCATGACGGAGCCACCCTTGAAGGCGATTCCCAACGCTTTCTTTAGGCTGGAGCGAGCCGCCTGGGTCGTTCTGGCATTCGCACGGGTCGCAATGAACATTCCCATGTATCCGGCAAGTGTTGAAAACAAGGCGCCCACGGCGAAGGCAATCGCAGAGGGAAGCCCATGATCCGATGAAACAGCCAGAATGATGAAGATGATAATCGCAATTGGCAGTAGTGTTTTATATTGACGGTTCAGGTATGCCATGGCGCCCAGTTGAATCGCTTCTGAAATTTCTTTCATTTTGCTGGTGCCCATGTCCTCCTTCAGCACAGAACGAGATAAAAATAGCGCAAATCCCAGCGCCAATACCCCCGAAGCAACAATTATATAAGTCATTTATTCCTCCTCACTCTCATTAATAGAATCCATACTCTAAAAAAAACTATTTTTAAGAGGTTATACCAAATCCGTTGTTCCGTCAACACTTTCACGGGAAATTGCGCATGTATTTTTGTTGATACTTGAACAAAAATTATCACCAGATACTTGAAAAATATGGGTTTTTCTTATAGGTTCGCTTAAGGTTTGCCCTCCATAATGAAACAATGAAACTTAATTCAATATCACCCGATCAAGTTGATAAAAAGAAAAGAGGTTATGAATGACAGGTTTATTTAGAAAAAATCAGACGATATCCGCCGAAGAGAAAGGGGCCGGTTTTCCGCCCAACAGCGGATTGGTGAAAAACCACGGTTTGGGTTTGTCCGGCACGCCGAAGAAATCAAAATTCATTATCGCCCTATATGTCATCTCCGGCATTTTAACCGCATACGGGGGATATATGATTTATTACACCATCGGTTATATCAAAGATTACTATGCCAGCTACAGCACATCCATCAGCGATGATCTGGCAAACGTCATTCAATATATCATCACCAACAGTGCCCTTTACTTCGTCTATGCCCTTCTGCTTTTCACAGCGGCCAGAATCCTGAAAAGAGTGTTGGATATTAAAAACGGTTCTACGGTTTCGGCCTCATAAAGAACAAAACCTCCAAATTTCATCCATAAAACAGCCGTCAGCCTTTACTTGACTTTGTGGCTATGATAAAGTCTAGGAAGAGATCAATGTTACAAAGACAGTTTAGGAGGCGTAAAATGAACTTTGCTTTGACTGAGGAACAATTGGCATTCCAAAAAGAAATGCGGGAATTGGCTGTTTCGGAGTTTGCAGCCGGCGCCCACAAGCGGGATGAAGAAGAAGACTTCAAACCGATTTACGACGTGTTTATGAACAAGTTTGGTCCCAGAGGCCTGATGGGCTTGACCATGCCCAAAGAATACGGCGGCTTGGGCAAAAGCCATATTTTCTTCGCGCTGGCGATGATGGAATTTTGCCGTGTCGACGTTTCCGTCGGTTCAGCATGGTCGGTCTGTCTTTCCATCGGCTCAGTACCCATTCAAAAATTCGGCACTGAAGCGCAAAAACAAAAGTATCTGGTTCCACTGATCAAGGGAGAAAAGCTCTGCGCGTTCGGCCTGACCGAAGAAAACGCCGGCAGCGATTCGGCGATGCAGGAAACCACAGCAGTGGCGGATGGGCCAAACTATATCCTCAACGGACGTAAAATTTATATCACCAATGGCGGATACGCCGATACCTACATCATATTCGCCCTCACCGATCCATCCAAAGGGAACAAGGGGATCAGCGCATTCATTGTGGAAAAAGGCATGCCGGGGTTCACCTTTGGCACCGAATACAAAAAAATGGGCATTCGGGCAACGGCACAGCGGGAATTGATTTTCGAAAACTGCAGTGTTCCTAAAGAAAACCTGCTGGGGAAAGAAGGCGATGGCTTCAAGATCGCCATGACGGCGCTGGACGTCGGCCGGGTTGGCGTCGCCGGACAGGGCTTGGGAGCGGCGATGGGCGCTTATGATCTGGCGCTGAAATCCGCCAAAGAGCGGATTCAATTCGGGAAACCGATTATTGCCAATGAAGGAGTTTCGTTCATGCTTGCTGATATGGCCACAAAAATTGAGCTGGCCCAGCTGATGTTGCTCAAAACCACTTGGTTGATGCAGGAAGGGCTTCCCTATTCCAAAGAAGCGGCCATGGCCAAAATGGTCTGCACCGATACCGGCATGGAAGTCACCACCGACGCGGTTCAGATCCTTGGAGGCAAAGGTTTTCTGAGGGAAACCGAAGCGGAGCGGTTCATGCGGGACGCCAAGATTTTGCAGATCTATGAAGGCACCAACCAAATCATGAAGCTGATTTTGGCAGGGATGATTTCAAAATAAATTTTTTATGGATTTTTGTATTCAAAAGCCGGTTGCCATGGCAACCGGCTTTTTGGTATGCTATGCCACCATGTTTTTTAGCAAACTTGGGTGGCTTCCAAATAAAATGCTGTCCGTCTTGGTGGCGTCCAAAATCCAATCATCCAGTTGATTCTCAGGCACAACCACCGGCATCCGGTCATGAACGCCCACCATGGATTGGTTGGCCTGGGTTGTCAGAATGACGAAGCGATCCTCTCCATCGAATCGATTGAACAGTCCCGCCATATATACCATCCCCGAATCCGGCATGTTGAAAAGGAACTTCTGTTTTTGGGGGTCCCATTCGTAAAAACCGGTGGAAGGGATGATGCACCGTCTGCTTTCCAGGGATGCACCGAACATTTTCTTTGTCCGGGCTGTTTCAGCCCGGGCGTTGATCACAACACCCTTGCCATAAAAGTTGGGAAATCCCCAGGCCATCAGCTTAGGTGTGACGATCTTTTGATGGGGCACAATGACAGGTGCCACGTCGGTGGGGAAAATTTCGCCGGTTTTCAGTTTTTCCCGTTGAATGTCATCGCTGATCTGCTCAATGATGTCATCGATTTCCTGCAGTTCTTTATCTGTAAAAAAAGTGTACCTTCCACACATTTTGACCACCTCGTTCCTATTATACTCCAAGGTTGCCCACACGGGCTACATTTTGTAGAGCTCCCACCGGCACTCGTTCACCAAGTATTTCAGTTCATACACCATGAGGGTGCCGGAGATATCGCTTTGACAGCGATACACAAAGGCCTTGATGCCGGCCATCTTGGTTTCTTTGATGTCGATGATGTTGTCCACATTGACATATTGAACCTGCCCTTCCAAATCAATATACCGGAACTTGACAGGATGAGGCTTTTCGTTGGATTTGAACCAGACCGCCGCTTCAATGGGTTTCGCCAAGATTTTCATTGTCGATATCCCCCCATCATGATGAAGTCGCTGTCATTGGTGCCGCCTTGCACAGGATTGACATATCCGTTGACGAAGCGTCCCCGTATAATGGATCTGGTCCCGTATTTGTCACGGATTCTGTCGACGGCTTTGTCCAACGCCTGAAGTCTTTCGGTATCCGCTCTGTCAAACAGGGAGCACTGTCTCACATCGGATTCTTGGAAATCCGATACGTGCACCCCCAGATGGCGGATGGGCTCGCCTTTCCAGGATTGATCAAACAGCAGGCGAATGTATTCGTAAATTTCAGTGGTGGTGTTGATGGATTCCGGCAATTTCAGCTGATGGCTGTAACGGACAAACCCATTGGTCTTGATGGAGACGGCCACGAGGGAAGCCATGCATCCCAAACGCCGAAGACGCATGGAGACCCGTTCCGTCAATGCCAGCAGAATCATGAGGGCTTCTGTCCTATCGGTCACGTCATGGCTGATGGTCGTACTGTTTCCCACACCTTTTTGGATGATGTCACGATTCAGCGTAACCGGTGCCTCATCGATCCCATTGGCGAATTCCCACACTGCAATTCCCGGTGATTTGAGCAATGCCTTCATGTGGTTGGGGTCCGCCGACGCCAGTTGTCCAATGGTGGAAATGTTGATTTTTTGTAGTTTATGGGCCGTGGCGCGACCTACCATAAACAGCTCGCCCACAGGCAACGGCCACATTTTGGTTGCCATTTCGTTCGGCCAAAGGGTGTGGATCCGATCCGGTTTTTTTAATTCCGAACCCATCTTGGCCAATATTTTATTGCACGATATGCCAATATTCACGGTGAATCCCAGTTCATCTTTGATGCGTGATTTTATCTCATCCGCCACGGCAAGAGGATCTCCAAATTTGCATTGGGATGCGGAGTAATCCAAAAAACATTCATCGATGCTGTACCGCTCCACCAGGGGGGAATATTCCAGCAATAGTTGATACATGGCGTTGCTGCAACGCATATACAAATCATAATCCGGGGGGAACACCACAAGATTCGGGCATTTTTGCCTTGCCTCAAACAGGCTCTGCCCCGTGGCGACGCCATATTTCTTCGCTGGTATGGATTTTGCCAGGATAATGCCATGTCGGTTCAGCGGATCCCCGGAAACCACCGCCGGGATTTCCCTGATATCCATGGGGTATCCTCTTTCCAGCATGGCTGCCGCGGTCCAGCTGAGATACGCGCTGTTGGCATCGACATGAAAGATTGTCTTCACGATATTCCACCTTCTTTTTTCGTAACGACATCATAACAGAACATATGTTCTTTTGCAAGCGCAATGGGGCCCTTTAAAAAGAATTTTTCTTTGAATATGTCAAAGCCCCGCCTGGGTTCGCCCAGGCGGGGCTTTGGTTGTTTTTTTGCTGGATTTTCTTGCATGGGTTCATGTTGCATTTATGTCACAATCCTGCCACTGCATTTGACGTCGGGTTGAAGCTACTTGATGACAAGCACCGGCTTGTCAATATGATGCAACACTTTGGTAGTGACGCTTCCGGTCATGATACGGTTTTTCAGCGCACCAAGTCCATGGGAACCCATGATGACCAAATCCACTTCATTCTCGTAGGCATAGTCCACAATCTCATCGGCCACAATCCCATGTTTGCAAACTGTTTTGACCTTGATTCCCGTTCCCTTGAACTGTTTCTTGGCCCCATCCAAAACTTCTGCGTTGCTCTCCGGTATTTCATCGGACAAAATGGGCACATACATATAGTTTCCTCTGCCGACGCTGGGGCTCAACTCCAACGGCACAACGTTTAGAATAGTCACATCCGAATCAAACGCCTTTGCCATTTGCTTCCCCATTTCGATGGCTTTCGTGGAGTACTCGGAGCCATCCACCGGGATCAAAATATGCTTCATGTCAACACCTCCTTAATCAAAGCTTTGACCTATTGTGCCGGTCACTTCATTTTTGACTTTTGCCGTAATTGTTGGAACTGCTAATTTCGACTTCAGTATACTACTCCCCATGTAAATTTCAATAGCGATAAGAAAAGCACCTTTTTTGAGGTGCTTTTGTGGCATTTGATTGAAGCTTGAGTTATTGGACCGAAATGGGCAACAGGATTTTTTGGATTGTCCCATCCTTGTCATACAGCAGGGCTCTTGCGTCCGTCACATCGGTTTTGCAGACGTTGGTCTTCAAATCGTCGATGTTGGCGAGGGTGAAATAATTGTATATTTTTGAATAAGCTGCGATTTCCGCTGCGGATATGCCCTGGCAAGGCTTGAACAGCATTCCCCATCTATACAGGCTGATCGTGTTGCCCTTGATGGTGCAATCATAGATGCCGTAGCCCAAAATGCCGGAACGGTTTTCACTGATGGCTTTGTCGCTGCCCTGTATGTAGTTGCCGGATACCGTTGCGTATTTCCAATTCATCATGTCAATCCCATAGGAATACATGTTGGTCATGGTGTTGTTGGTGATTGTGATATAGTTGTGGGGATGCCCGCCGCTATAATTGTGGGTTCCAACCGATCTCCCCATTGAGGCGAAAGTGCAGTTGTCGACCAGCACATTGTAGTCCGCCGTGCAATCATATTTGCTCCAGACTGCTGTGAACCCTCCGGTGACCTTGTCAGGTGTGTCCAAGTTGATGGCCTCCCGGATGGTGTCCCCGATGATGCTGTAGAATTTGCAGTTTTCGATGGTGGCATTTTTTGTGGCATCCATTTCAACAAAATGCCCGCTCCTGACGTTTTTGAAGGTGATGCCGGTAATGGTGACGTTCTGATTATGCCCCGTCTGAATGCAATTTGTTTTGTCCTGATATTTCATATCGATCAGCACACTGCCCAATCCTTGAAATGTGATGTTCTTTTCTCCATCGTACTTCCCATAAACCCCGGCGACATGGCCCTTGCTGGGTCGTACCAACTGGAATAGGGAGTTGGACGCTTCAAGTCCGCATCCGGTATCGGTCCCTTTGTATATTTTGACCCCATCCTCAAATACAATGGTTACATTGGATGGCACAAAAATTGTGTTGGTGATGGTGTAAGTGCCCGGAGAAAAAATCAACTTTCCCCCGCCGCATTTTTCGAACCACTCCATATATGAGCGCACCATGTAGTATTGCCGGGTCAGATTGTTGTAATATCCGTAACGGAGCATTGTTTTGTTTGTCGGCAAGGAATCCGGGGTTATCCTGTATGTTTTGGGTTTATAGGTGGTGACGCTTAATATATTGGATTTTTCACTGAGGTAAGATCCGGTGGTGGTTTTTGCGGCCCGCATCATAAACTGATAGGTCGTTCCCTGGGTCAGCCCTGTCACCTTATAGGTCGAAGTGCCGCCGGGCACCACCGCAACACGAAGAAATTTGCCTTCTGTGCCGCTGTATTTGTAAACCACATAGCTTTGGGCGCCTTTTATCGCGGTCCACTTCAGGGTTACGGTATTATAGGTCTTTGTATAGCAAGAAATCTGTGGCGCCGGCAACGTGGCCGCTTGAACCGCATTCAGACCGCCTCCTACGAAGATCCACAAAGCAAGCATCACAACAAGCATTGTTGTGATATGCAAGCATTTTTTCATTGTGTTTATTTCTTTCATTTTCAAACCTTCATTTCATCAAATCAGTGCGACCATGCCGGGTTCATTAGGATTGCCGGACAAAAAAGCCACCCAGAGTATCTCTGAATGGCCGCGGTCATCATCCTTTGGATTCATACACATGAGTCATGCGGCAACCGGCTGGCATATCTTACGACTTAGCCCCTTGGCTTTGCGCCGCAGCCTTTCGACTGCTTTGCCATTACTGAATACTTATACATAAGTGAAGAATATTCCATTTTTTAACAAATGTCAATATTTTTCCACATTTATTCTTCAATTTCTCTTCGATAGGCGGAAAGCATGCCGGCGCCCACCAGCACCGCGGCGCTGCCCATTTCAGATTGCTTGATCAGGGGCAATGTGGCGATGTCCTTGGAATAGATGGCGGCAAAAACCTTTTCCCGCACAGGCCTGAGCAGATCCTCACCCAGTCCGGTGATGCCGCCGCAGATGACGATGGCTTCCGGCATCAGCACGTTGGCAAAGTTGGACAGGGCAACCGCGAAATTTTCAACGTACTCGCCGAACGCTTCTTTCGCTTCGGCGTCTCCCAGATTCCCGGCCTCCCACAGCGTCTTGACGGTGATTTGGGAAAGGTCGTTTCCGCAGACCTGATGTATTTTGGAATCGAGATTTCTTTCCGCGATCTCCCGAGTGGTATCAATCAAAGCTTTGGCGGAACATAACGCTTCAAAGCATCCACGTTGTCCACAGTAGCATTCTTTGCCGTGGCGGTCGATCACCATATGCCCGATGACTGCACCGGCGTTGGCATACCCGGTATACAGCCGATTGTGGATCATGATGCCTCCACTGATGCCGGTGCCGATATTGATGGTCATGGAGTGTTCCAGGTTCTCGGCGGCGCCACAGGTGCTCTCGGCGATGGCGGCGCAGTGGGCATCGTTCTCAACGTGGATGGGCACATCGAAAAGCTTCTCGAATTCTTGCTGAATTGGCGCGTTCCTCCAGTTCATCACATGGGCTTTCAGAACGCAGCTCCCCTCTTCATCGACAATGCCGGGAACGGCCACGCCAATGCTTTTGACGCTCCTCATGTCCAGCTCCTCATCTTCAAGCAGCGCATTGATCAGTTTGGCGGCGTCTTTCACCATTGCCTCCAGACCATCTTCCAGATTCGCAGGGGCTTTGTCACGGGCCAAAAGGCGGCCGTCTTTGTTTATGATGGCGGCCTGAATCAGTTTGGCCCCCAGTTCCACGCCCATATTCACCTTCATTTTTGCTTCCTCTTCCGGCTTGCCCGGTATTCCTCTTCATATTCCGAATCGTCGTGCAACTGATATGGCATGATGGATACGACGATATGTTTGTGTTTCAACAGATTTTTTTCGATATAGTGGGTGATATTGTTGTGAAGAAACAGGTGCCACCATTTTCGAACCATGAAGTCCGAGATCAGAACTGTAATCAAGTCCCCCGGATTTCGGTCATACTCGGAAGATTCAATAAATCGCAGCAAAGGCTCCACCACTTTACGGTATGGAGACATCTTGATGACCAGTGGAATGTCCAGACCCAAGGCATCAAATTCCGCTTGGATTTTGTCGGCGCCTTCGTCATCCATTGAGATGTTGAACGCCATCACATTGTCTGAAATGGTTTTGGCATACCGCAGGGTTCGCACGCTGGTCATGTTGATATTTTCGATGGGAACGATAATCTTATTTTTGTAGGCATTGTCAAAATACTCTGTGTCCGCCAAATTCTTTTGGGAAATGGTCAACTGTCTCCGCACGGAATAATAGTGCATATTGACCTTGTTCATCAGAAACACCATTACAGGAATCAAAATGATGACAATCCAAGCCCCTTCCGTGAACTTGGCCACAGCGATGATCAGGCTGACAAGGGCGGTGATGAAGGCGCCAAAACCATTGATGAAGGCTTTCACCTTTCGGTTGGGGTCCTTGCTTCTCAACCATCTCATAAGCATGCCCGTCTGGGACAATGTGAAGGAGATGAACACACCGATGGCATAAAGACCGATCAATGAAGTGACGTTGGCACGGAAACCAAGAATCAGAAGAATGGCGATCACCGACAAGGCGATAATGCCATTGTCGAAGCTAAGACGGTCCCCACGCATGCAAAGCTGCTTCGGCGCGAATTCTTCTTTGGACATCACAGCAACCAATACCGGGAATCCGGAGAAAGCCGTATTGGCGGCCAGAATCAGTATGATGAATGTGGTCGCCGTCACGTAATAATACATGAAAGACGTGCCAAAAATCTGTTTCGCGATGAGAATGAGCAAAGCCCCCTGCTCCCCAGGAATGACATGGTACACATTGGCGATGGCGGAAGTGCCGGCAAACAGGACCAGAATGATCACAGCCAACAACAACAACACCATTTTGGCATGTTTGGTCGAAGGTTTTTTGAAGTTCGGCACGGAGTTGCTTACCGCTTCGACGCCTGTCAAGGCGGTACACCCGGCGGCGAAGGCTTTAAGCATCAAAAGAAGGGTAACCGCAGCCACCGGTTTGCCAAAATCAGGCTCAGGGGCTTGATATCCGCTTGCCGCCTTGACGGCACCGGTTCCAATCATGATCAACATGCCAAGGATAAACGCATAGGCAGGGACTCCGAAAAGCTTGGCCGACTCCCGAATGCCCCTTAGATTTCCAACCATCAGCAATACCACCAGAAAGACGGCCAATGGCACCTTGTATGGTATCAGGAATTCAAACGCGGAAACAATCTGCTCCACACCTGCTGAAATGCTCACGGCCACCGTCAGGATATATCCGACGGTCAACGCGGCGCCGGCGACCATGCCGGGCACCGGTCCCAGGTTTTCTTTGGCGACTGTGAATGCGCCCCCGCCCCCGGGATAGGCATCGATGGTTTGCCTATATGAAATCACCAAAATCGCCAACAAGCCGATGATGCACCAAGACAGCAACGCCATCTTGCCGTACGCCACAACGCCCACAGCGGGAATCAATACCAGAAGCATTTCCTGGCCGGCGTATGCGACAGACGAAATGGCGTCTGAAGACAGCATCGGCAATCCCCACAAAATCCCCAGTTTTTCTTTTTTCAATTCGGCGGTCCTCAGTGGACGCCCAAACAGCACTTTCCTGATTTGCTTTTTCATAAGTATGCTCACAACGCGCGGATTGCTCCGCCTCCTTTGTCACCGACAATTCTACACTTTTAAAGATTGGAATACAAGGGGGGAAACATACCAATTTCAACGCTGGTGTCGCTTTTCAAGTTCCCGTTGGATTTCTTCGAATTTCTTCTTTGTGATTGGGTACAGATATACCATCGCCACCGTCAAAACCATAAACGCCGATGGGATGACAATCAGGGAATTTTCCACCCACGACAGTGCTTGGGGAGACTGTGCCGCCGAGGTTCCGTCAAATCCGGCCAACTGTAGAATAATGCCCAGCCCCTGGATGGCAATGGCCGCGGAAAGGGCCTCCGAAACGGACAACAGGGAAACGACGCTCCCCTCCCTGCGCTTTCCTGTCTCCAGCTCATCATATTCACAAATATCATAAACCATGGCCGGCATCAACTGCCAATAGGCCGACGCGCCGAAGCCATAGGAGAAGGTTAGGAGCAGCACTCCCGTTATGGTGGAGACACCGGTGAATTTGAAGATGGCGACGAGGATCGCCGAACCTAATATCATTATCATCAGAAGGGATCGTTTGTCCAGCCATCTGGTCAAGGTTATAATGACAGGTGCAAAGAATAGCCCGATAAGAGAGGTGAACAGCAATATGCCGGAGATGGACTCGCCGCTGAGTTTCAGGTTATAGGTGTAGAAATACAGTCGGTCGGCACCCCAAATGGTGTTGGCTATCAGGAATAAAACGCTGGCGAGCAGCAGATATCGAAGGGGTTTCAGTTTAAGCAGATGGTTGTATTCGCCTATCATGCCCGTCAAATTTCGCATAACGGAAATCTTTTCTTTTTTCACCGCAGGTCTGGGCAGGTCTTTGTCCTTCGACATCCCGAAGGTGACATAGATGGACGCGGCGGACAGAACACCCACAACAATTCCTGTGACCAGCCAGGCTTTTTCAGTTCCCAACCCCCAACCTGAAAGGAACTTGATCAACACGGATGGCGCCACCACACCCAGCAGGGTTCCAATAATATTGAATCCATATGTGAAAGACCTGAGCTTCGTTCTTTCCGTATAGTCATCGGTAAATTCCGCGCCCAACGCTAGGTAAGGCACAAAAAAAGTGCTGAACCCGGTCCAAAAAGCAAGGGTCATCGCTCCATAGTACAGCGCCCGAAAAAAAGGCCCCCCGCCCACGGAATAAAACAGCAGTCCGCATGTGATGGCGATTACGGAAGCGCCAGCCAACAGGTACGGCCGGCGTCTCCCCATCTTGCCGGTGGTTTTGTCGGACCAGAATCCGATGATCAATGAATTGACCACATCCCAAATGGATCCAAGGGCAACAATGGTGCCTGCCAACGCCGGACTGACATGACCTACTGTTGTTAGAAAAAACAACAAGTAGGTTCCGATAAAACTATAGGCTGCGGCGTCACCCACCCCGGCGGAGCTGTATGCGATTTTATTTTTGATCGACAGCTTGTTTATGCTCTTTTCATGTTCCATGCTTACCACCTATGCCCAACGGCAACCTACCTCACGGGTTTCAGTGTATCATATTTATGGGAGATTCGGTCGAAAATATGTTATACTGTGATTCTGAAATATGAATGCTTTTATTGCCATGCGGAGGAAAACAAATGTCAGCCATAACCAAAAAAAACCACAGAAAATCAGTGATTGCATTATTGGTGCTCGTCGCCTTGTTGGCCACAGGCATTTTTGCATATGCCAAGGCCAACGATGTCGTGTCCGAGAAATTGATGACCAAGGTGGCCCAGACGGTCGCAGTCAAGTCCGGAGATTCGGCAAAAATAACAGAAGCCAAAGAGATATATCAGAAAATGAGCGCCACTGACAAAGCCAAGGTGAAGGCAATCACCAAAAAACATATGACCCTGTCCAACGTGACAGCAGTCCAAAAATATCTTACAGACAACGACACGGAAGGGCTCAAGGAGTTTGCCTATCAAACCTTGAGCGACGATGAGATTTCACAGCTCAAGGAACTTTACAGCAAGTATGCCGCAGGGCGATAGGTTGCCCTGTGAAGTAAAATTTTGCAGGCGGCGCGGTCATCGGGTATGATTGAAACCACCTGTGGATTGCCGGTTCAAGGGCATCCCGGTCTGGTCGGATTCCAAAAATGCGACAGTGTTCTTCAAATCCTTCATGAATTGCTTCGCCATGGACATGGTGAAGTCCTGTCGGACCAGAACTCGCTGCACCACAATCTCCTGGGCGTCCGGCGGCAATGAGTAGGCCGGCACCTGCCACCCCTTTTCCCGCAAGCCGTCGGAAAGATCATACAAATTGAACGGCACCTTTTTTTCTTTGGCCAGGCGCCACGAAAGAGCTGGAATGCCTTTTTGGGGGTTCCCATCGAATATCATCTCAAAATAGCCGGATTCGGCTATTTTTTTTGCCAACCACTGGGCAATCCGGTAGGATTCCATTTGAATCCGCCGATATCCCTGATGCCCCAGCCTGAGAAACTCAAAGTACTGGGCGATGACAGGTCCTGCCGGTCGGGAAAAATTCAATTGAAAAACTTCTTCATCTCCCCCCAGATAGTTCACATGAAATATCAGCCGTTGGGGAAGCTCGCTGTGGGACCTCCATAAAATCCATCCGCACCCAAGGGGTGCCAAGCCGAACTTATGACCTGACGCACTGATGGAGAGCACCCTTGGATTGCGAAAATCCCAGAGAATTTCCTGGGCGCAAAATGGCGCCAAAAACCCCCCGGACGCCGCATCCACATGGATATGGAGGCTGTTGCCGGTTTCCTGCTCGTAGCGGTCCAACGCCTGTCCCAATGCCTCGATGGGCTCGTATTTGCCGGTGAATGTCAACCCCAGCGTCGACACCACACCAATGGTGTTCTCATCAATCCGCTCGAGGATTTTCTCCGGTGTCCCGCAATAGGACCCCTCTGCCATCGGAGTCTGTCGCAATTCAATATCCCAATATCTGCAGAACTTCTCCCAGCAGACCTGCACCGGCCCTGTGACCAGATTGGGCCGTGACCAATCCAATCCCGACTGCTGCCGCTTTTCCCGCCACCTCCAATACATGGCCAGTCCCCCGAGCATGCATGCTTCTGAGGATCCAACCGTTGAAGTACCCGCCGGATTTGCCGTGTCCGGGGCGCTCCAAAGATCGGCGATCATGTGGACGCAACGTTCTTCAATTCGAGCCGTTTCAGGATATTCGTCCTTGTCAATCATGTTCTTGCTGATGGACAGATCCATCAGCTCTCGGGTTTCCAACGTTTCATAAGTCTGGCAAAAGGTGGCCAGATTTTTTTTGGCATTTCCATCCCGCAACAATTCTGTCTTCACCAAAGACAAGGTTTCCCTTGCATCCGATTCCATCGCTGGAAAACAACAAGTGGTTTTTCGCTGGTGCAACGTCATAGGCTCCTCCGTTCAGTTCCAATCCCATCTGGCACAATTGTACCATTAAAGTTGGGGCGATAAAACAAAAATGGATTGCAGGTATCAAATAAAAATAAATCGTGTTAAAATCATTATCAAAGAAACGAACCTAAAAGGAGATAAGCAACCATGAAAGTCCGCATCGCCTTTATCATATTTCTTGTTCTGTCGGTTTTCGGCTTGTTCTACTATAATCAAACCCACACCGGCGTCGGAACCGATTACGCCAAAATGGTCTATGCCATTGTGATGATTTTTGTTGTCACATTCATCATCGGTCTATATATCGCCTTTGAATTCTATCGGATCATGCATTCGGAGATGAAGGAACAAGTGGAGCTTTTGACAGCCAGCGAGAACGACCTTCAGACCACCTACGACAGTGTTTCCATGTTGATGCTGGAAATGACTCCCGACTACAGAATCGTCAATACCAACAAAGCTTTCTGCGATTATTCGGGAAAGAAAAGAAGCTACATTATAGGAAAGCGTCTTGGCGACGTGCTGGGGTTTGGGGAATCCGCCATCACGGTGCTGGAGAATATCGTCGGCACCACTTTCCAGAACAACAAAAACGAAAAAACCGAAATAGAGAACGCAGGCAGTATTTTTGAAACATTGACCTTCCCTCTTCAGGACTCCTCCGTCAATCAAAGAAAAGTGCTGCTGATGCTCAATGATGTGACAACCAGCAGAGCCATGTACCGGCAGATGCTTCAGGACAACAAAATGGTCGCCATCGGCCAGTTGGCCGCCGGCGTTGCCCATGAAATAAGAAATCCCCTGGGGCTGATCCGCAATTATTGCCATCTGTTGAAAAAAAGTCCGGTGGATGATGAGGCCATGCGCAACCAAGCCATCTCCATGATTGAAAAGGCGGTGGAGCGATCCGGCGGCATCATCGACAATTTGCTGCAGTTTTCCAGGGTGTCCAACAATCAATGGGTTGCGGTGAATTTGGCCGAGGCCATCGAATCCGTCATTCAAATTGAGGAGAATCAGCTTAAAGAAAAAAATATCCACGTATCTGTGGATTGCAGCCGTAAAATTGAAATAACCGTCATTCTGGAATCCTTGGAGGTCATTCTTATCAATTTGATTATCAACGCGATTGAAGCGATGGAGCAAGGCGGAAAGATTCGAATCACCGGAGAAGAGGCGGATGGTTTGATCACCATCACCGTTTCCGACACCGGAGAAGGCATTCCCGAGGATATTTGTCGAAATATATTCAATCCTTTCTTTACCACAAAAGAAAACCGAAACGGCTGCGGTCTGGGTTTATATCTGGTATACAACGAGGTGGCCAAGTTGAATGGGACCATTTCGGTGAACAGCATCGTGGGGGAAGGGACAATGTTCACCATAACTTTACCTGCCGATAGAGGAGAACACGGATATGAAACAAGAATTTAAAATTCTCATCATAGACGATGAAAAGGATTACTGCGATGTCCTTGCCATGATTTTGGAATCCGAAGGATATCAGGTATGCAAATCCAACATACCCAAGGAAGCGTTACGGTTGATAAAAAACGAGAACTTTGATTTGGTGCTGTCGGATCTCATCATGCCCGAAATGGATGGGGTGACACTGCTCAAAGAAGTAAAGAAAATCAATCCGGACCAGCGCTTCATCATCATGACCGCGTACGGAACCATCGAAAACGCGGTGACGGCAATGAAAGAAGGCGCCTACTCTTATGCCATAAAAGGAGCCGATCCAGAGGAGTTGCTGCGGGAAATCAAAGATCTGACCAAGATTAAAGAGATAAATGAATCCAGCCCGGAAGGGATCCGGGAATCCGAAAGGGAATTTATGCTGGACACAAAAAACCCCGTGTTTCGGGAACTGTTGTCCATGGCGTCCAAAGCCGCCAAAAGCGATGCGAATATATTGATTCTAGGAGAATCGGGGGTTGGAAAAGAAGTGCTTGCCCAGTATATCCACCGGGAGAGCCGACGAAACAACCATCCATTCATCGCCACCAACTGTTACACCTTTACCGAAAGTCTTCTTGAATCAGAGTTGTTCGGACACGAAAAGGGGGCGTTCACCGGCGCCCTGACAAGCCGAATCGGACGGTTTGAGGCTGCCCATGGCGGGACGTTGTTCCTGGATGAAATTGGAGATATCCCCTTGCCGACCCAATCCAAACTTTTACGGGCCATCGAAACCAAAACCATCAACCGCATCGGCAAAAATGAGGACATTAAAGTTGATTTCCGCTTGATTTCCGCCACCAACAAAAATCTGGAAAAGGAAATCAAAGAAGGCCGGTTCCGGGAGGACCTCTACTATAGGTTGAGCACCATTGTGTTGAATGTCCCGCCGTTGCGGGAGCGCAAGGAAGATTTGCCGGCCATCATCCACTATTTTTTGGAGAAAACCCAAAACTCGCTGGGAATCGCCCCTTTGACCATCAGCGCGGATGTGATGGAACTGCTGATGGGCTATAGTTATCCGGGGAATATCCGGGAATTGAAAAACACAATCGAACGCATGGCGGTTCTATCGGACAACGGTCGGGTAAACATCGAAAGCCTTTCCAGTCTAATGGCAAGCGGCGAGTCGGATGGCCAGGCGAAAACCATGGAAGACAACCTGGAGGGTGGTTTGGCAGAAGGCGGCTTGTCCCTCCGCAGCATCAAAAAAGAGGCGGAGTCCAAATGTATCGCCAACATACTCAAAAAGAACAACAACAATGTCTCCAAAACCGCCCAGGAGCTGGGTATCAGCACCAGGCAGTTATTCAATAAAATCACCGAGTATGGTCTGAAGGAAAACGATTGACGGAGACCACCAGAAAATGAAGAAAAAAAGGCAAGAACTTAAAAAAGTGCTGGGGCGCACAGAAATTTTCGCGTTGTCCTTCGGCACCATGGTGGGATGGGGCTGGCTTGTTTTCACATCCAATTGGATTGGCTCCGCCGGAGTGCTTGGCGCGATCATTTCCTTTCTCATCACCGGCCTGATGTGCGTTTTTGTGGGGTTGACCTATGCGGAACTGACATCCGCCTTTCCTTTGGCTGGAGGCGAAGTGGCCTTCTCCTATCGGGCCATGGGCTATTTTGGCTCCTGGTTCACCGGATGGACTCTGACTTTTGCCTACATCGGCGTTGCCGCCTGGGAGGGGATAGCCCTCTCAACGGCTTTTCATTATCTGATTCCCCTTCCCAGAATCGGATATTTATGGACCATCGCCGGCTACGATGTCTATCTTTCCTGGTCCATCATCGGAATTGTCGGCGCGGTCATATTGACCTCCTTGAATTTATTCGGTGTCAAACCGGCGGCGATCATTCAAATCATGCTGGTCATGGTGATGATTATGGTTGGGATCATATTCGCTTTGGGCGGCGTCACTTTTGGCAGCACTGAGAATATTGAACCCTTGTTTACGAATTTCAAGGGAATCGGCATTGTCATCCTAATGGCCCCTTCCATGTTTATCGGTTTTGACGTTGTTGCCAAATCAGCCGAAGAAATGAGCATGCCCATCAAATATATCGCCCGCGTGCTGATTCTTTCCATCATTTTTGCCATGGTTTGGTACATCCTCATGATTTTGGCCACAGCCATGTCGGCACCCCAAAAGTTTCTGAGTCACTCCTCGGTGCCTGCAGCGGAGTCGGCGGCCTTGGCTTATCATTCTGGACTGTTCGCCAAAATGGTCATCGTCGGTGGGATTTGCGGAATTCTCACCAGCTGGAACGGCTTTATTGTTGGCGCCTCGCGAATTCTTTTCGCCATGGGCAGGGCGAAAATGCTTCCTTTCATTTTTGGACGGGTCAATCCAAAGTCCCAGGCTCCCTCTGCGGCCATTGTCTTCGTCGGCCTTCTGTGCTGTCTGTCCCCTCTGTTGGGTGAGAAAGCTTTGGTCTGGCTGGTCGATGCCTCCGCCTTCGGAACGGTCATCGCCTATTTGATGGTTTCTGTTTCCTTTCTCATTCTGAGAAGACGGGAACCGGACCTGCAACGTCCCTACACAGTGAGGAACGGGACTTTCATCGGTTGTATCGCTGTGGTTTCAGAGCTTTTCTTCCTTTACTGGTACACGCCTCTCAGCTCGGGCGGCTTGATTTGGCCCTATGAGTGGGGGCTGATTTTAAGCTGGGCGGCGGTCGGCATTTTTCTCATTGGGGTTCACTACAGCTTGAACTACAAAGAAACGACCAATGATGCGGATCGGGAGATTCTTATTTTCGGCGAGGAGTACGCCAGAGAGCGATGATTCCCTGAAAAAAATTTCACCATATCGGCACTTTATTTCATCAAGACTCCCCCATTTTCTGGTGGGAGTCCTTTTATTTTTCGGCGCCTCCGACACATAAAAAATATTTTCAAACTTTTTTTTGGATGTGATTCTTTAATTTTCAACGCTTTCGGAACTTTCAAAATATTTCTTTTCCTTTTTTTCTTTCATGCCGAAAAATTGGCCTCATTTGTGCATTTACATAAGGCGTAAATTATTTTAAATCTAATCAAGTGTTTCAATTTGGTGAGGAGGTAGTTCAATGGACGAGAAGGAAGTTGGCTCAGGCCAATTACAACGAAGACTAAAGCAAAGACATTTAACAATGATCGCAATCGGCGGTTCAATTGGAACCGCACTTTTCCTATCAACCGGTTATGCATTAAACACCGCGGGCCCCGGTGGTATCGTTGGCGCTTACCTGCTGGTGGCAGTCATGGTGTATTTCATCATTATGAGTTTAGGAGAGATGGCGACCTATCTACCGGTAGCCGGATCATTCCAAACCTACAGCAGCATGTACGTCAGCCCCTCCTTCGGATTTTCCATCGGCTGGTGCTACTGGTTCAGCTGGGCCGTCACTGTAGGCATCGAAGTCGTTGCAGCTTCCATCATCATGAAGTATTGGTTCCCGGATGTCCCAAGTTGGATATGGAGCATCATCTTCGTGGTCGTCGTGGTCGGTCTGAATCTGCTATCTGCCGCAGCTTACGGCGAAGCGGAATTCTGGTTCGCATCCATTAAAGTAATCGCAGTCGTATCTTTCCTAATGGTAGGAATCGGAATGATGAGCGGAGTCATGGGTGGACATCACATCGGATTCAGCAATTTCACCAACTCCATGGGAGGCATTTTCCCCAAAGGTTTCACCGGCATCCTGTCCGTGGCCTTCACAGCGGTCTTCTGCTTCCTTGGGACAGAAATTGTGGGTATCGCCGCAGGCGAAGGTAAGAACCCCGAGAAAACCATTCCAAAAGCAGTCAAGACCGTATTTGTTCGAATCGTTATCTTCTACCTGGGTGCCACTTTTATGGTAGCGGCATTGATTCCCTGGCAGCAAGGTACCGTTGAAGTCAGCCCGTTCACACTGGCGTTCCAAAATATCGGCATTCCCTTTGCGGCGACACTGATGAACTTTGTTGTACTGACATCCACACTGTCCTGTGCCAACGCCGGTCTGTACGCGTCCAGCAGAATGATCTTCGCCATGGCCAAGGAAGGCAAAGCACCCAAAATCTTTGCCAATGCCAACAAAAGAGGCGTTCCGGTTCCCGCATTGCTTCTGACCGGTTGTATGGGTGGCGCTGCATTTCTGAGCAAATTCATCAGCCCGGACAAAGTGTATGTTCTGTTGGTTTCCGCAAGCGCGATCACAGTGCTGTTCGCCTGGATCGGTATTTGCCTGAGCCACAACAACTTCCGTAAAAAGTATTTGCCGGCTCAGGGCAAGAGCGTAAAAGACCTGAAATTCAAGGCGCCGTTCTTCCCCTATGGCAACTGGATCGCCGGCGGCCTGTGCGTGGTTGTCATCATCGCACAATTCTTCAGCCACGACACTTTTATTACCGCAGCGCTTGGTGTGCCAATGTTCTTCCTACTTTGGGGATATGGCAAAATCAAAGAGCGACGTGGTACCCTGTGGATTCCATCGGAAGCACATCTGCGAAGCCAAAGCTCTGAAACGGACGATAGTGTTCCTGTCGAGGAGCCTAAAGGACACGCTGCCCCTTCTCCCTCAACACTGGAGATGGAAATATAATAGATAACATCCGAAAAACACCTGCCGGGAAAGGTTCATTCATCCTCGCAGGTGTTTTTCAATTTCTCCGCCATTGGGTAACGATGACTCCATCCACATTATTACCGGAAAGCGTATATGGCATGAGCGGATCCACCACCACCTGTTTTGCAGCGCCATCGTTGAGTTGTATAAAATGAATCAACATAATGCACCCCTTCTTTTCATAAAAAAACGGTCCGGTTTCCATTGAAAATCCCTTTACGAACTCAATATATTCCTCAAGAGTAAAGTTCATTTCCTGCATAATGGCCGCATGCGGCATCCCCACATATCGAAAATGCCAAGGCTCATGACCGATGCCGGTAATCGCTTCTTTTCCCGCCGGATACCGCTCAATGAATCCGAACAACGGCGCCCGGCTGCGAAATTCTTGGCAAATACCTGTATAGGGGAAGTCCGGCCTTATGAAATCCAGGTTTGGCTGATTAAGGCCCAAGTCGATCGCCAATCCGGTTTGATGTTCGCTGTGGCCGGGTTTGGCCACGTATCTGCGGGTAAATGCCAATCCATTCTTTTCGATGGAGTCAAGATAAATCGACTTTTGTTCCTCCCGGGAGCGCCACCCGCTGACAGGGACGATTTTGGTCCAGTCGGCAATTTCCTCCATTAACGCGGTTAAAAGAATGGTAGCGTTTCGGTCCATTCTTATTTGGTTCTTCATACACTCTCTGCGGCATTGAAAAAGTGAAATTCCGTTTCCCCCGACAGGCGCCAATGTGGAACAATCTTGCTCCTCTTGGTAAGGATGATTTTCATTGACCAGAATCAAATTCCCTCGATGAATATTCACCGAAGAGACACAAACGGCTTTCATGACGCCACCGCCAAATCGATGACCTGTGATATGACCTGTTCAAAAGAGAGCCCTGCAGCCTTCATCATGGTGGGGAATCTGCTGTGAGAGGTGAAGCCCGGAATCGTGTTCACTTCGTTGAAGACCAATTCTCCCCAAGGTGTGACAAATAGGTCCACTCTGGCAAATCCCCGGCAACCCAGTGCTGAATAAATCACTTTGGCGGTCTCCTTGATTTCCTCCATTTGATTCATGGGGATACGGGCCGGCACATGGATTTTAGAATGTTCTTGCGAGTATTTTTCAACGTTGTCAAAGAATGGGTCTTCCGATTCAATTTCATCCACCGTCCCTACAAACAGACTTTCATTGCCCATGACGGCGCAACCCACTTCGAACCCGATTATATTTTCTTCCATAATGATCCAATTATCGAATCTTTGAGCCAGGTGTATTGCTTCCGCCAATTGGGACTGTTCTTCAACCCGGGTGATGCCAAAGGAGGAGCCTGCCCGCACAGGTTTGACATACAGCGGATAACCCAATTGATTGGCGATGTCGACAACCTCCTCAAGAGTGGTTCCAGCAGGAAGGACGAAGGATTTAGGCACCTTGATTCCAGCTGTTACGGCAACTTTATGGGCCTTGTCCTTATCCATGCAAAGAGCTGAAGCCAGCAGCCCACAGCCGACCAAGGGAATTCCAGCCAGTTCAATCAATCCCTGCACCGTACCGTCTTCACCGTTTTTGCCATGCAAAACCGGGAAAGCCGCTTCAACACGCACCTTTTTGACCGCGCCTTCGCATAAAACAAGTAACGTGCTTTCATCCCGATCGGGCGAAAAGGCCGCTGGTCTGCAATCTTCGCCATTGTACCAAGTATCTTGACGAATTTTATCTATGTCTCCGATGAAATGATTCCATTTGCCTTCACGGGAAATGCCCACCATCACCGGATTGAATCGATTCCTGTCCATGAAGGTGATCACCGAATAAGCCGATTCAAGGGACACTTTATATTCCGCGGAACATCCCCCAAAAATAATCGCAATATTTTTCATTTTTTCACCTGTCCTCTCTTGATGATTCTGGTTCCATCCGGCAAGGGATAACCTATTTTGCATCGATTATGGTATAAATATCTGGAACTGCTCCATTCTCCTGAATCGGTGGATATCATGTTTTGAAAAATATCCACTTCTTCAACTATGGCGCCTTCGTCGCTGAAATATTCCGGCTTGCCGTTGACCACTTGATAATGGCTGGTGCTTTCCTGTTTCGTCAGCAAGGCACCGATGATATTGTCCTCGTCAAAGGCCAGACGAATTTGAAATGGAGCATCGGTGTCATTTCTAACTTTCAAGTCCAGCCACCCTTCAGCAATGGTCGCATCCACCCCCACAGGCCAGTTGGGATTGGAATCCGGAAATTCACGGGATTGATGGCCGTGCCGTTCTATGATTGTCAGGGGTCCGTGGAGGAATATCCAAAAGAGCAGATTGCTTAGCTGGCAAAGTCCCCCGCCGGAAGACGTGGTCAGCTCCCCGTCGACCACCGTCAATCCATCCTGATAGGAGATTTTTTTGTCGGCATCCCTTACAGCCCGCCAGAAGGAAAATGTCTCATTTGGCATAATGATCAGCTTGTCGAGTTTGGCGGCTGCCAGTTTCAGATTGAATACTTTCTTTTCCTGATAGATCATGTCAAATCCTGTGTTGTGGTTGTAAAGCAAGGACTGGGTCTGAAACAGCACATGCGGGAAATATGTTTTCCCAACATGGATGGCATAACGATTTTTGTCCCATGCCATTCCCAAATAAAAAAACATCCGTCGCTGTTTGATTCGTATGGGCAGCAACCAGGGCATGACTTGTGTGATCCGTTTCCTGGACATATGGACTCCTTTCCTGTCGATGCAATAAAAAACCCCGCCTGATACGTTTATGTTATCAGCACAGGGTTTTTCATGTTTTCGCATTGCATTGCTATTTTATGACAATTTTATTTGGCAAATCATACGATTTTCTTACAGTCCAATGGGAGTTCGACAGTAAATGTGATATGCTCATTCTCGCTGCGGGCGTCAATGGCACCCCCATGGGCCTCCACAATCTCCTTTGAAATGGCAAGGCCCAGACCGGCTCCCCCGGTGGCGGAGGTTCGCGCCGAATCCATTCTGAAAAACTGTTCGAAAATACGTTCCAGCTTTTCGGGTGGAATCGTTTTACCTGTGTTTTGAATCACCAGACGAACCACCTTTCCCTCCATGGCCATGGCGATACGAATTTCGCTGTCTTTGTAACTGTAATTGATTGCATTTCGAATCAAATTGTCAAAAACCCGTTCCATTTTCTCTGAGTCGCACAAAATGGCGATATTGGGTTTCAGTTCCAGATGGAATGACAGATTCTTTTCTTTGAGCACCGGTTTGAATTCGTCAGCGATTTGCTCCATCATCCGGGTCAGGTTCACGCTCTCCGGTTCAAGCGGCATATTTGAAAGATTGAATCTGGTGATGTCAAAAAACTCATTGACCAAATTTTCAAGGCGCTCTGCTTTTTCCAGGGCGATGCCAGTATATTTGGCCCGGCTTTCAGGAGAAATCCAGGGTTCATCCCGAAGCAACGTCAGATACCCGATGACGCTGGTCAGCGGGGTCTTTAAATCATGAGCCAGATACACAATCAAATCATTTTTTCGCTGCTCCGCCATTTTGGCCGCCAAACTGTTTTGAACCGCCTGCTCACGCACCAGATTCAATTCATCCTGAACCGTCTTCATCGCCCGGGTCAGCACGATCGGCTCTTTGGTGGGTTGGGCCAGCTGTTCTGCGGCTGTCAGCACTTCATCCAAATAGTTCAACGGTTTTGACATATATCGATAAGTGATGAAACTCCAGCCGCCAAAAAAGAAAATGCCGCACCAGACCAAATAATGCTGACGGATCCAATTCAGAAAAATGTAAAGAGGATCGTTGATTGCCCAGGTCATCTGGGACGCCACCGTCACCGCGGCCATCGCCAGCAAAATCAGCCCGACGGAATATGCCGATATGGCGATGATGTACTGGATCAATAGCCTTCTGGTCATCTCATTCTTTCGAACAAAAATATTTGCTCTTTTTGGTTGTTGATTATTCAATGGTATACCCCACACCCCATACCGTTTTGATGAATTTGGGCTTTCGGTTGGGCTCTTTCATTTTTTCTCTGATCCTGGCGATATGCGCCATGACGGTATTGTTGTTGTCCAAATACTTGGCACCCCACACCGCTTCGAACAGCTCTTCGGAAGACACCACGTTGCCATGACGTTGGCAAAGATGCCATAGAATGCTGAACTCCAACGGGGTAAGGGAAAGGTCCTGTCCGTATAGGGTGCATTTGTGGCTGTCTTTATGGATATAAAGTCCCCCCCGGTCATACTCGCCGGCTTCACTGCCGCCGTTTTCCCCTCCATTGTATCGGGTGTAGCGTCTCAATTGGGTTTTCACCCTGGCGACCAGCTCCAATGGGTTGAAGGGTTTGGTGATATAGTCGTCGGCGCCCAGGGTCAATCCGGTGATTTTGTCCATGTCTTCCACCTTGGCTGTCAGCATGATGATGGGGAACAGATGTTGCTCCCGTATCCGCTGGCAAAGTGCGAAACCATCCATGTCAGGCAACATCACATCTAAAACAGCCAGACTGATGGGCGTGTTGGCCACACAATCCAGGGCATCCTGCCCATTATGGAATTTACAGACGCTATAGTTTTCGTTTCGAAGGTAGACTTCCACCAGATCCGCGATTTCTTTTTCGTCATCGACAACAAGTATGGTTTCCTGCATATGTTCTTTCCTCTACTGCCTGAAATTTTCTTTATTATACCACTATATCGCTTTTTTGACTTTCACCATTCTTCTCATTTTGAAAAACAAGAAGATCGCGATGAGTTCCGCGACGCAGGTGAATGCCCGGATCGCGCCAATCCATTCCATGTCGTAAAACACGCCCATCAATGCCGCTCCTCCCAAAAGGGCAAGGCCATAACTTCCATTGAAAACCCCATATCCTGTGCCGCGTTTATGAAAGGGGGTGATGTCGGCGATCGCCGAACGCATCACTGTTTCATGAGCGCCCATCACAACACCAAAGACCATCATTCCCATGACGACAAGGGGTACGGAATCGCTCAGTGTCAAAACCGGCAACAGCATTGTGATAAAAGGAATTCCACCCAAAACCAAAAGTCCGCCGGTTTTGGAGTCAGTTCGGGTTTTCAATTTGTCATACAGCTTGCCCACAAGCAATGCCGCGATGGCGTCCACCGCCATTGCGACCGCATATAAAAGGGTGATATCGCCATCGGGCAGGAGGTTGTCCGCTTTGAGATGATACCCGATGGTGCTGAAATTCACAAATCCAAGGGCGCAGAAAAAGATGAAAGCGGTATACACCCAGAAAATCGATTGAAGATGTTCGCTGTGAAACGCTTTTACTTTCACCGTCGGAATGAGTTTTTCCTTTTTGATTTTGCGGTAGGCGTAGGCTAGAAACAGCATCAACAACACAAAGGGCACAACAAGCGTTTTATAACCCAATTGATATTCCTGTATGGTGTTCTTTCCCGTCACATAAAAGACCACTGTGAACAGCAACGGTCCGGCGAACGCACCGATTTGGTCCAGTGCTTCCTGGAGGCCGAAAGCGAATCCCACACCGACCTGATTCTCCGCCACACCGGAAAGGATTGTATCTTTTGCCGGGCTTCTTAATGCTTTGCCGATTCGCTCCATCAGAATCAGAATCACGATGATATTCCAACTCATGGTGAATCCAATGAATGGAACCACAATCAACATGCCATATCCAATAAATATAAACAACCAATGCCTGCCGCTTCGATCAGAGAGGATTCCTGCGACAAGGCGAAGAAAATACCCCAGGAACTCGCCGATGCCAAATACCAGTCCCACCTGGGTCGCGCTGATATCCAGTAAATCCAGGTATTGGCTGTTGGCGCTTCGGGCCGTTTCGTAGATGACGTCTCCCAGCATGCTGATGATGCCGAAGATGATGATCACCCGTATGGCGGGAGAAATCCCGTCCATTTTTTTATTTGCTTGTCTGTTCATCTTGATTTCCATGCAGATCTCATCCCTTTCGGGGGTTCCCGTTTTCGTAGTATTCCATGAATTGGGAAAGAAGCTGGCGTTGCAGCATCAATTCCCTGTCCGCCCCATCCCAATTGATTTGCCAGATCATGTCATAATAATTGTCCACGGTATTTTTTCGGAAACTGCCCAATTCAGGATGTTGACAGCGCATTTCATCTATGGCCCGGAAGCATTTTTCTTTTGCCGCGCCGAAGGCGGCGCTGCGGTTCTTGAAGATCACCGCACCGTAGACGTTGACGCCGACCGCAAACCGGCTTTCCCCTTTGGTGAGCATCTCGACTCCTTTGAAACAGTTGGCCGGAGCCTCTCCCACAACCTTCGCTCTGGCTTGGTTGCCTGTGGCGTCGGTGGCAAGCTCCTTCACGAAATGGTACCCCATCACTCCGAGGGTGGAGACAGCTCCTATGGCCAGCAACACCGCCAACGCCAGCACAAGCTTATCCTTCATCCGATATCCCTCCCTACAATTTTCTTATCCACAGGAATGGATTGAATATCTATTTTATTCATCGATTTCCGGCGAAGTCTTCCGGCTTGGGCGATTCTTGTCACCACACCGGTCAGCGCCAGCAAAACGACAGGAATGGCAAAAGGAATTGAAAAACCTAAAAATGGATTGCCCCCAATGGTGATGCCAAAGAAAGCGATGCTTTTTCGCACCTCTTCCCGTGTCATTGAGGTTCCGTCCAGTTTCAACCCATGAGTCATCCTGGCAATCGTTGATTCATATCCCTGTGCGAAGCCAAAATCCTGCAGCACACCGTTTTTATATTGCAAAAATATTTCGTCCAGAAGGATATGATTCTTGTCGTATACATATAAATCGGAAAACAACTTGGCATGATCCCCCTGGTGCGGGACCTGCACGGTCATTTCAAGGAAATTCCCATAGTTGTCCTTGGCGAAAAAGTCTTTGGCGGTGTACCGCTGTCCATCCAATGCCACGCCAAGGGAAACGCCGAGATACAAGATTGTGAGCAGCAGCGGCAATACGAAGATTCCCCATCGTTTTTCTTTGAGCGACCATCTGTATTGCAAAATGAACAATCCCCCAATCGCCGCCAGCACGCCCAGGACAGAAGCTAAATTCCCCAATTGTGACATCCTATTTCTCCTTTTTATATTCCTGTATCAAAAGTTTGGCTGTATCAAAGTCGATTTTGTCTTTCAGCGCCAACCGCTTGACAAGATCCACATAAGGGTCCAAATCCTTGGTCTCGTTCATCTTGATGCTTTGAATCAGGCGATCCAAGCGAAGACGCACGGTTGGATAGGTCACATGATACTGTTTCGCCACCTCTTTGAGGGAGCCGGAGACCAGTATGAAGCTTTTGATAAAGGAAACATCTTCCTCTTCCAGCTCTGCCATCCAGGCAGGCACGATATTTACCGTCATGTTGCCTCCTATAAGTCCTGTATTTTAATCATAGTGGTGTTGTGTTTTTCTTTTCTCTTTCTGCGCCATATATCCATCAGAAAATATCCCAGCAAAACAATCGTCACCATATTGAATATCAACAGGTTGTGGGAAAAAACATCTTTATGAAACGTTGTTGATTTTTGGTTCAGATACTTTTGCTCCAGTTGTCGGATAGTAGTGTGGCTTTGGGACTTTCCTGTCAAAGTGACATTCGGACCGCCATCCTTCAGCGCGTCCCGAATCTCTTTTTTGTAGGCCATGGCTTCTTTGGAGCCCGTCAAATTTCCGTCTTGATCAAAAACAAGGGGGATGTACCGGTTGCCGTCCTTGTATTGGATGCGAAGGGAAGAAAACCCATAGACCTTCTTGGCGTTCCAATCATATACGACATCAATGGACCCTTCCGGCGCATTTTTGCCTTCCGGCCAAAGTTGATAGGTTTGCAATCCAAAGCCGGTTGTCACACCATACTTGGCGGTCATGAAGCAGACACCGGTAATCAGGATAAAAACAACCGCCAAGGCGGTCCATCCCGCCCACACCCGTCCAGGTCGGTTCATGCGATGGAGCAGCCACATCATCAGTGCCATAAAGGCAACGACAGGAACCACGAACATCATTGCCATGAGTGCCTCAATAATTATCATCGAATCTATCAACGAATCCCCCTTTTTCATATCTATGCACAATTTATTTAATATATTATCAATATAATATTTAATTTTGTTAAAGTCAATGCTTAATATTATTTCGGAAGTTCCTATTTTGCCCTGAATGTCGGCATTTTTTTTAAAAAAGTTGCACTTCACCGATGGACTTGAAGGAATATCCTCCCAACGTTTCCATCTTTTTGCGAAATTCGTCGCTCTTGAGAAGCTCAATGAAAGCCTTCACATGGGGCAGATCCAGATAGACGGCGGGCAACGCAAAGTCATACTCCTCCTGTCCCACCGGCACAAAATCCAAGTTCATGGCGTTGGCGGCAGCAAGAATACCCAAACCCGCATCCGCACCGTCGCCGGCGACCAGCGCCGCCACAGCCATATGGGTTGTGGCCTCAAAATCGTACCCCTGGATTTCATCCGGTCCAATATGCCGTCTCTTCAGTTCAAAATCCAGAAGCATTCTGGTTCCCGCTCCCCGTTGGCGGTTGACAAACCGCAGTCCTCTCAAATCCTCGATGGATGACACATGCAGCGGATTGCCTCTTTTGACGATGATTCCCTGTATTCTGCCGACCCCTTTGATCAATGCCATAGGTTCTTTGAAGTTGTTTTTTATGAAATCGATGTTGTACCGGCCAGTTGATTCATCCAAAAGGTGGATTGGCGCCAAATGGGTTTCCCCCCGATGCAGGGCTGCAAGTCCGCCCAGACTGCCTACATGGGTGCTGGACAAATGCATATTTTTGTAATGGACCGGCATCATATCCGCCAGAATATCCAACATCATATCATGGCTGCCGATGACCACAAGCGTTCTTGGGATAGCTGCTGGGTCTCCGGTCAATAAGACAGGCACCGTCTCTCCGGCTTCCACGCCCTCGCTGTTTTGTTCTATAATACAGAATCCGTCCGCCCGCACCAACGACATGGCCGCACCGGCGCCTCGGGTCAGTGGCGCCGCGACGACTCTTCCACCGACTTCTCCAACTTTGACGCGCACATACTCCTTGTGCTTCAGGCTGGAAATCAACCGTCGGGTCATGATCGCATTGATGACCGGCTGATTGGCTTGCGGGACTTCTGACATTTCGGACAGTACAGGCGACACGAAATTGATGAAGCCCACATAGGCCGATACCGGATACCCGGGCAACCCGATAACGGGTTTCCCTTCGACAATGGCCAAAATCACCGGCTTTCCCGGCTTAATGGCAACGCCATGAACTAAAACCTGACCCAACTCTCTTAGGACATGGACTGTGAAGTCCTCCCGTCCTGCGCTGGAACCGGCATTGACGATCACCATATCATGTCGTCGCACCGCTTCTTTGACCGCGTCCCGGATTGTATTGTAGTCATCCTTCAGAATCGGATAACGCACACCGATTCCTCCTTGTTCATTTACCATAGATTCAAACATTCTTGAATTGGATTCCAGGATGCTTCCTTCGACCGGTTGGTCGGTTGGTTCGATGATCTCAGTTCCCGTGGGAAAAATCGCCACAGACGGCTTCTTTAAAACCGATACTTCGGTTATTCCTGCCGAAAGCAGCACACCAACATCCACCGGTCTGATTTGATGGTACCCGGTCAGAATCATTTCGCCCGCGACAATATCCTCGCCAACGGGGCGGATGTTTTCCCAGGGACCGATGGAATCGACGATACGGATGCCCTCCGGTGTCTCGACCGTATCTTCCGCCATGATGACCGCATCATAAGGCGGGTGGATGGGATCCCCCGTATCCACTGGAATAAAGTCGACGCTTTCCCTCAGCACCACCGGATGGGTTGTCGAAGCCTGATACGTGTGGGCTGAAACAACAGCGATGCCATCCATGGCGGACGCATTGAACATCGGCGAGCTGAATTTGGCGAATACCGCCTCCGCGGTGACTCTGCCGGTTGCCTCTCTGGAAAAGATGACCTCGCTTTTTTTCAAATCAGCCAACGGAAGTGCGGACAGAAAAATCTCTTTCGCCTCCTCCACCGGTTTCATATCCAAATATAGATTCCTGTTTTTCATGGGATCCTCCTAAAGTACTGTGATTTCCACTGTTTGTCCCTTGTTGAGTCCTTCCTGATTGGCGCCGATCAGGGTATATCCGTCGGCATGGGTCAATGTGCTCAGCAAACCTGAATTCCCCAGTATCGGGGTTGCAACCCATCCCGCTGGGCTTTCTGACATCTCCACCAACAGGCACATGGTCCGGCCGGATCCGCCGTGCACATTGTTCCCTATATTCGCCAATATACTTGGAGGGTTCTTGATGTCGTTGATTTTTTGCCAGATCCAACCCACGAGCAGTTCAAAAATAATCATCGCCGCCACAGGATGCCCAGGCAGACCCACCATCAATGTTTTTGACTCTTCATCGACGGACAGGATCGTGGGTTTGCCAGGTTTCACGGCAATCCCATGGGTGAACACGCCGGGACTGGCCAATTGGTCAAGAAGATCCGCCGTCATATCCTTTTTCCCCTGGGAGCTGCCGCCTGAAATGATCAACAGGTCGCTGTTCTCTTTGGCGTTGATGATTGCCTGACGAATGGTTGACTCATCGTCCGGTAGAATCCTTTTGTCCACCACATCCAAACCATATTTTTCACACTGGGCCGCCGCGGTGTACGAATTGCTGTCCCGGATTTCTCCGGCCGAAATCGTCTGGCCTGCAGGAATCAGCTCATCCCCGGTGGACAAAATGGTGACCCGCCAAGGTCTGACTATCGGCACCTCCACCACACCCATGGAGGCGATCACCCCGATTTCCTGAGGACGAAGGCGTTTTCCTTTACGCAGGTAAACCGACCCTGCCATCACATCATCCCCGATGTTGATCACACTGCGTCCGGGAGACACCGAATCATGGATGGCTACCTGTCCGGTTCCGTACGGTTCGCTGAATTCCACCATGACCATGGCGTCCGCGCCATTCGGAATCATTCCTCCCGTCGGCACATAAGCGCATTGGCCTGGGGCGACCTTCAACGTTGTGGGCTTGCCCATCTCCACTTCCCCGATGCATTGAAGAAACGAAGGTATCGTTTCACTTGCACCGGAGGTGTCCTTGGCCAACACCGCATATCCGTCCACTGTGGATTTGCGAAACATGGGAATTGATTCATTGGCGATCAAATCTTCCGCCAAAATCATTCCTAAAGCATCCTGAACGGTGCAACTTGCGATGCCGGCGGGAATTACCTCGGCGGCACGCAACAATTTATTTCTGGCTTCCTCAAGGGAATCCACTTTCAATAATCTCATCGGATTTCTCCTTCTATCATCATTGTTTTTTTGATTATATCATATGATGGATTTTATGCATTCAGTTTATGCTGCTTAGCTTGTCTCCCTGAATAATATCATTTGATGAAACAGTTGTTCTGTAATATAATATAAGCCTATCTGATTTAGAAATCACAATCGGTTTTAGGGGTAATATGAAAGATCAGGAAAACAGAACAATCAACTATATGCGGATTTCCGTCACAGACAAATGCAATCTTCGATGCACCTACTGCATGCCGGAAGAAGGGGTTCCTCCCCTTTGCCACAGCGACATCATGACGGTGGAAGAAACGATTCAAGCCGCCAAAGCCGGCGCGGAACTTGGCATATCCAAAATCCGCATCACCGGCGGAGAGCCTTTGGTGCGAAAGGGAATTGTGGAGTTGTGTCGAGGCATCGCCGGAATTCCGGGGATTGAAGAAATCTGCATCACCACCAACGGCACGCTTTTGCCAACCTACGCGAAAGCCCTGCGGGAAGCAGGCGTCGATCGGTTGAATATCAGTTTGGACACGTTGAATCCCCAAAAATATACCCGCATCACCCGGATCGGGCAGTTGGATCAGGCGCTTGAAGGAATTCATGCCGCCAGGGAAGCTGGATATGCCAATTTGAAAATCAATGTTGTCCTGATGGCGGGTTTCAACGACGACGAAATACCGGCTTTTGTGGAAATGACCCGCAACGAGAATCTGGACATCCGTTTCATTGAATTGATGCCAATCGGCGGCGGCGCCCAAATGGATGGCTACGTAAGTTGCGACAGGGTGCTGGAAATGGCGGCGGAGTTGATTCCGCTTCACAAAACCGACGGCGTCGCAGAACTCTATCAACTGGAGGGTGGACTGGGAAGAGTTGGCCTTATCCGCGCCATCAGCTGCAAGTTTTGCCGTCAATGCAACAAAATTCGATTGACTGCGGACGGGAAGCTGAAACCCTGCCTCCATTCCGATATCGAGTTGTCCATCAAGGGCCTTGATCAGGAACAAATGAAAGAGGCCATCACAAACGCAATTCAATTAAAACCGGCCGATAGCGGGAATCTGGACCAACAGCATCCCAGCTGCGCCGGAAGAAGCATGCATCAAATTGGAGGATGATATGGGAGATTTGACACATTTCAACCCGGAGGGCCGGGCACGCATGGTTGATGTGGGCGACAAGCCCATCAACACCAGAATCGCCGTTGCCACAGGCGGCATCGCCGTCAACCGGGAAACCTTTGACGCGATTAAGCTGGGCACGCTAAAAAAGGGGGATGTCCTGGCGACCGCTCAGATCGCCGGCATCATGGCCGCAAAAAAAACCTGGGAGCTAATTCCAATGTGCCACCCCTTGCTCTTGAGCAATGTGGATTTGGGTTTCGTCATGGATGACACCACCCTAACCATCGAAATCAACTCCACCGTCAAGTGCTCAGGAACGACCGGCGTCGAAATGGAAGCCTTGACCGCTGTTTCTGTTGCGGCGTTGACCATTTACGACATGTGCAAGGCCATCCAAAAGGATATGGTCATCGGCCCCTGCCGTCTGATCAGCAAAACCGGCGGCAAAAGCGGCGATTATAGAGTAGGAGAAAAAAATGTATAGCACGGCAGTCATCACAGTAAGCGACAAAGGCGCGGCGGGACAGCGGACAGACACAGCCGGACCGGCTTGCGAAGAAATATTGAAACAAAATGGATGGGATGTGGTTTTTACCGCTATTGTACCCGATGAGTATGACAAAATCCGGGAAGTGTTGCTGCATTGCGTCGATGAAAAAATCAATTTGATCGTCACCACCGGCGGCACCGGATTTTCCCACCGTGATGTCACGCCCGAGGCAACCCTTTCTGTGATCCAGCGGGAAGTCCGGGGGATACCCGAAGCCATGCGGGCTGAAAGCATGAAAATCACGGCAATGGGTATGCTTTCCAGGGCTGTTTGTGGCATCCGACAGGATAGCTTGATCGTGAACCTGCCGGGCAGCGAAAAGGCGGCAAAAGAAAATCTTCTGGCGGTCATCGGCCCTATCAAACATGGTATTGAAGTCCTGGTTGGAGCCTCCGTGGACTGCGCCACCCTCCACCGCCCAAGCGTTCGCGCCGTATGCGTTTCCGAAAAAAAAGGGGAACAAAAAATGCCGGTGCCCAGCGTTCTCCTCAAAGAAGATCACGGTATTGTGGGAGATGCCCATGCGGGCAACTGGCACCGACAAGTTTCTTTGCTTGGTTATGAAAGCATCCAAAAGGTTCAGGCTGCAATGCCTTATCCGCTGACGGATGGAGCGTTCGCCGAAAACATCGTCACCCAAGGGATTACCCTGTATACTCTGCCCATCGGCACGAAACTTCGGATTGGCGAAAGTCTCTGCGAAGTGACCCAAATCGGCAAAGAATGCCATCATGGCTGTGCCATCCGCGAATTGGCTGGCGACTGCGTCATGCCCCGGGAAGGGATTTTCGTCAAAGTTCTCAAGGGCGGTATAGTCCGCGGTGGGGACGCCATCGATATCGTCGGCTGATGTTCAGCCTTTATCCGGTCTTCTTTTGACTTTTTCCAAACAAATATCCCAGGAACACATTTTAACAAATTCTTTGGCCACAGCCGGATCGAATTGTTTGCCTGCGTTTGCGGATATTTCCTGCAATGCGACCTCCGGATCCAGCGCCTGTCGATAAGGCCTGGCGCTGGTCATGGCGTCATAGGTGTCGGCGATGGCGATGATTCTGGCGCAAAGGTCGATTTCCTTCCCTTTGATTCCACTGGGGTACCCCGTGCCGTCCCAACGTTCATGATGCTGCAAAATAGTATTTGAAATCTCCGCCATTTCGGGATTGCAGTTTAAAATGCGATAACCGGTCTCCGGATGTTTCCGGATGTCCCCCCACTCCCCATCCGACAAATCGTTGGGACTGTCAAGGACTCCATCGGGCACAACGATTTTCCCAATGTCGTGCATCAACGCAGCAGTTCTCACTTTGTCGATTTGCACCGACGGAAGTTTCAACGCGGAAGCCAGTCTGGTCGCAAGGTCGCTGACCCGTTTGGAATGCGCCTCTTCTCTGGAGTTTTTTTCAAATAAGGTGTTGATGACCGCATGAATCGTGGCGTTCCTGACACTTGGGCTCTCGATCATTTTCGTTTTGTACATATTGTCTTCGGCATTTTTCAATACTTCCAATATGTTCTCTTTTGCCGATGATTTGGTATCCAATCCGAAAGACACGGATAAAATGCCGTTTTCCGGCTGGTTCTCCTCTATTCTATGCTGAATTCGGCGAATGATGCTCTCTGCCATATTGGGGTCTGTGTTTGGTAGGATTGCAACAAATTCATCACCGCCATAGCGGCAAAGAATATCATCAGCCCGAAGTGTTTGTTTGAAAATTTCCCCTGTCCGCTGAATCAAACGGTCACCCGCTTCATGACCAAAAGAGTCGTTGGTCAGTTTCAGCCCATTCACATCACCCATCACCAACGTCAGGGGCAACCTTCTTGACGTGTCCAACCGGTGAAGTTCTTCCAGATAAAATCTCCGGTTGTACAGGCCTGTCAACGGGTCATGAAAACTCAGATATTCAATTTCGGACAAATAGTTTTTTTCTTCCGTCACATCGCGAAAAACCAGAACAGCGCCGATGACCGTCCCCTGGTCGTCCCGTATGGGCGCCGCGTTGTCCGTGATGGGATGCTCAACGCCGCTTCTGGAAACCAGAATGCTGTGATTGGCAAGTTCAACGACTTTGCCTGTGTCCAATACTTTGGCGATGGGATTGATCTGGGGCTCCCGGGTTTTTTCGTTGATGATATGAAATATATTTGAAAACGGTTTGCCGATGGTGGACGGCTCGTCCCAGCCAGTCAGATCCTGAGCGACCTGGTTCATCAACGTGATGAGCCCGTCCTGATCTGTACAAACCACACCATCTCCGATTGAATGAAGCGTGGTGTGCAAAAGTTGCTTTTCTTTTTGGGTTTTCGCGTTTGCCCGTTCAAGCTCGCCATACAAAATATGTATTTCAAGTTGATTTTTGATACGCAGCAACACTTCATCCTCATCAGAGATCTCGGTCAGGACGTCAGCCGCTCCGGCCTTCAGCCCTTCAACGATATCGGCGGAATTCTTGCTTCCCACAAACAGCATGACAGGAATGGACGCTGTGGCCACGTTTGTCTTCAAACGTTTACAGATTTTGACGGGATTGGTTCCACCGCAGCCCATTTCCATCAGGATGAGTTCAGGGTTGTCTTGGGCGGCGATTTGCAACGCTTCGTCGCTTGTTGCGGCAAATAGGATACGGTACTCAAGTTCCAACAGCCGTTCGACAATCTTCGACAAATTGGTTTCCGGCTGGGCGCCAATCAGTATGGTCGTTGATTCATCCATTGAAGTCAAATTGCTTTCCATCTGTCCTCCCTCGCTAAAATACGTGTGATCCCTGCAAAACAACAACAAGCCAGACACTTATTGTGCCCGGCTTGTTCTTTTCGTTCTTTTCTCGTTCCGATTGTACATTTGCTCCCCCACAACTGACACTATGTTGATTTTACACCCTCGTTGATGGATAAGCAAGTACGGTAAAGTGAAATCCCACACCTCCTCAGAGGCTTTTTTGGCAGAAAGGAAGGTGGCCTATTTCCTATGTCCTCTCGCAAAGTTCAATGAGAATGCCATTGGTGCTTTTAGGATGAAGGAAAGCGATTCGCGCGCCGCCGGCACCACGCCTTGGCGTTTTGTCCAGCATCGTCATCCCTTTGTTCAACAACTCCGCGATGGCTTCCTCGATATCCGCCACTTGATAGGCGATATGTTGAAGGCCCTGGCCACGGGCGTCGATGTGCCTGGCGATGGGCCCGTCGATGCTGGTGGATTCCAGCAATTCAATCTTGGTATCGCCAACCTTGTAGAAGGCGATGTTGACTTCCTGATCTTCGACGGTCTCCTGGCCATGGCATTCAAGGCCCAGTATATTTTCATAAAGATGCATGGAATCATCGAGACTATTTACAGCTATGCCCAGGTGATCAATATTTTTTAACATGTTGTTGACCTCCATTTCATAAATTCCTCAAGCAACCTTTCTGTTTCCAAAAATGGATTTGATCGCTCTTCCAGGATGTTGACGACGCTTATTGACAAAGACAGGGTTTTTTCATCGAAGTCCATGAATTCAGATTCAACCTTCTTATAAATCAAATCCAGAAGCTCCGCCCTCAGTCTTTTCTCTGAGGATCCGGTCAAGCCTCCGGCCTGTTCACGGATTTGACGGGCATCGATGGCTTCCAACAGATCGGCCAAGCCAAATCCAGTGGTGGCGATGGTGCTGACGATTTCAATTTCTGAATCTTCGCCCACAGGCTCTTCCGGATGAAGTTTCATCCGAAGTCCCATCATGGACTTCAACTGCTGGATGGTTCTGTTGGTATCCTCATGGTCTGCCTTGTTGACGACAATAATGTCCGAAACTTCGAGAATGCCAGCCTTTTCTGCCTGAATGTCGTCACCCATGCCGGGTACGACCACAAGCACCACGATGTCCGACAAACCGGCAACGTCTATTTCCGATTGACCGATGCCGACGGTTTCGATGAATATGTAGTCGGCGCCAAAGAGCTCCATCACACGGATGGCGCCTGATACCGCTTTTGATATGCCACCCAATGCGCCTCGGGTCGCCATGCTGCGAATGAACACATCCGGCTGCGAATTGAGATCGGACATTCTGATCCGGTCTCCCAAAAAAGCTCCGCCGCTGATGGGACTGCTGGGATCCACCGCGATGATGCCGATTTTTTTATGGTTTTTGAGCAGATTTTTTGTCAGCTGATCCGTCAGGGTGCTTTTGCCCGCGCCCGGAGCGCCTGTGATGCCGATCACCTTTGCTCTGACGGACGGCGCTGCGCAGCGCTGCAACAGTTCCGCCGCTTTGGGATTATTGTTCTCCAGCATGGAGATCAGTTTTGCGGCCGCCCGTTTATCGCCGCTTTTTATGGCGCTGATTTGGTCCATATGGTCACCGCCCAACATTTTCTCTGATGAACTCAATCACCGAAGTGGTGGTGGTGCCTGGTGTGAAAATGGCCGCAATGCCTGCCTCCTTCAAGGGCGCAATGTCTTTCTCGGGGATGACGCCGCCGCCGAACACCAGAATGTCCTCCGCCCCTTTTTCCCGCAGCCGCTCAGGCACCTTGGGGAACAGGTGGTTATGGGCTCCCGACAGACTGCTGAGGCCAATGGCGTCCGCATCCTCCTGGATGGCGATTTCCACAATATTTTCCGGTGTCTGGCGCAGACCGGTGTAGATGACTTCCATACCGGCGTCCCGCAAGGCTCTGGCGATGATTTTTGCTCCCCGGTCATGTCCGTCCAAGCCCAGCTTGGCGATGACGACTCTGATTGGTCTGTCCATAATATCCTCCAAATCCGCCTCTCTTAAGGCCTATCAAAATGCTTGTTTGTATTCTCCGAATTCTTCCCGCAGCACCCCGCAGATTTCACCGATGGTGGCATAAGCTTCCACCGCTTTGACAATGAACGGCATCAGGTTTTCATCTGTCCTGGATGCCTCCCGCATCGCCGCCAATGCCGCCGACGTCTTTGCTTGGTCTCTCGTCCCTTTCAATGTGGCCAATTTTCGCTGTTGGATTTCCTCCACTTTAGGGTCCACATACATCAGATCCGAGGCCACGTCTTCTTCAACTTGGAATTTGTTGACACCCACGACAATTCTGCTTGCCGATTCGATTTCTTTCTGATAAGTGTAGGCGCTGTCTTGTATTTCCTGCTGCATATAGTTCTTTTCAATGGCCCGCTGAACACCGCCCATCTCATCAATGGTCCGGATATACGCCAAGGCTTTTTCTTCTATTTCATTTGTCAGACTCTCAACATAATAGGAACCTGCCAACGGATCCACCGTTTCCGTCACACCGCTTTCGTATGCCAGGATTTGTTGGGTTCTAAGTGCGATCTTGGCCGCCTGTTCGGAGGGCAATGCCAGCGCTTCATCCCGGGAATTGGTATGGAGGGACTGTGTCCCCCCCAGCACCGCCGAAAGGGCCTGCATGGCGACCCGCACCACATTGTTTTCCGGTTGTTGGGCTGTCAGGGTGCATCCTGCCGTCTGGGTGTGGAAACGAAGCATCATGGATTTTGGGTTCTTGGCATGGAATCGGTCCCGCATGATTCTGGCCCACATCCTTCTGGCCGCCCGGAACTTGGCCACTTCTTCAAATAAATCGTTGTGGGCGTTGAAGAAAAATGAAAGTCTGGGTCCAAAATCATCCACATCCAGTCCGGCTTTGATGGCCGCATCCACGTAGGCGATGCCGTTGGCCAGCGTAAAGGCGATTTCCTGTACAGCGGTTGCGCCGGCTTCTCTGATATGGTATCCACTGATGGAAATGGTATTCCATTTAGGAACCTCATCCGCACAGTATTTGAAGATGTCTGTAATCAGCCGCATGGATGGCGTGATGGGGAAGATGTATGTGCCCCGTGCGATGTATTCTTTCAAAATATCGTTTTGTATGGTCCCTGACAGTTTCTCCAAAGGAATTCCATTCTTCTTGGCTACAGCGATGTACATGGCGAGCAGAACCGGTGCAGGGGAATTGATGGTCATGGAGACACTGATTTGATCCAGGGGAAGATCCTTCAGCAGGATTTCCATGTCCTCCAAGGAATCAATGGCGACACCGACTTTTCCTACTTCGCCCTGGGAAAGGGCATGGTCCGAGTCATAGCCGATCTGAGTGGGAAGGTCGAACGCGATACTCAATCCGGTCTGCCCCTGTTTCAGCAAGTATTTGTAGCGGTTGTTCGATTCTTCCGCCGATGCGAATCCCGCATATTGGCGCATGGTCCAGAATCTGGATCGGTACATGGTGGGCTGAACACCTCTGGTGTACGGGAATTCCCCCGGAAAGGACAAATCTTCTTGATAGGATCTGTCCGAAAGGTCATCCGGTGTGTAAATCCGTTTGATTTCGATTTCCGAGGAATTCTTTATGATGTCGTCCTTGTTGTCTGTCGCTCTCGTGGTTGTCATGTCCGTCCTCCTTTTTTATTCTCCCCACAGTTCTTGATCTGTGGGAACGATATTGTCTTTCATATAGTAGCCGATTCTGGAAATATTGATCAAATGCTTATATCCCAAATTCTCCGATATGCTGTTGTTGCCCCATGAGCCGCAACCCAGGGTGTTGGTAGGGGTCAGTCCGTTGAAGAAACTGCCGCCGGCACTGGTGGCGCTGGCCTGATTCACAACCAGCCTGCTGACAGAAAGGGCTTCGCCGGCATATTCAATATGTTGTTTGTCGTTGGAGTGGATGGCGACGCTATGCCCCTTGCCTTCCATTTCCAGATTTCTTTTGGCGATTTCCACGGCTTCCTCGAAGTCATGGTATCTATATACCGTCAACACCGGGCACATTTTTTCTTTGCCCAGCATATCCCGTTCATTTTCCGACTCGACCAAAATGACACTGGTGTCTGCGGGCATCGGGATTCCCGACAGTTCCGAGATCTTGGCGACAGACTGGCCGATCACATGCTTGTTCATTGCGCCGTCGATGAATAGAGTCTTTCGCAGTTTGTCACGATCCCGGTTGGAAACCAGAAACCCTTTGTTCCGGTTGAACTCTCGTAGAACATCCTCGGCCAATTCATCGGGGACGATGACTGTCTGCTCTCCGGAACAGATGATGCCGTTGTCAAAGGTCCGCCCCAAAATGATTTTGGGCACCGCGCCGGCGATATCGATCTCCCGGTCCACAATGCACTGGACATTTCCGGCACCCACACCCAGCGCGGGCTTCCCGCTTCTGTAAGCCGCTTTAACCATGCCCATTCCACCTGTTGCGATAACCAAATCCACATTTTCAATAAGCAGTTTCGTGTGCTCCCTGGATTGCTGATCCAGGATTTGAACCAGATGCTCCGGCGCTCCCAGCTTGTGAAGTGCTTCATTGATGAGCTCCACCGTCAGGGTGCTGGATTTCACCGACCTGTGATGGGGAGTGATGATGATGGTGTTTCGTCCTTTCAGGGCAAACATGGCATTGGACATCGGGGTGACATTAGGGTTGGTTGTGGGCGTGATGGCCGCCACGATGCCAATGGGTTTGGCGATTTCAGTGATGCCGGTCGCTTCGTCACGGTTAATGATGCCCACTGACTTTTTGCCTTTCAGACTGTTCCAAATGATTTTTGACTTCGTTTTGTTTTTGGCGACTTTATCTTCATAGACACCCATGCCGGTCTCATCCACAGCCAGACGGGCAAGCATCTCCGCATTGTCATAAACAGCCTTTGCGGCGGCTCTTACGATGGCATCCACCTGCTGTTGGCCGTACGTTTCGAATTCATGTTGCGACCGGCGTGCCCGCTCAATGTAGCCTTGAATATATTCGTTGGAATCAATCATGGTGTCCTCCCTCAATTTTGTTATTTATTTAACAATTTCTATATCCTTATTAAAATACAAAGCAAAACAGAAAACAATGGATTTTGTGAATAATAATGTATACATCGAATGAACATTGTATACACAAGGATTCAACTGGAAATGTCCAATAAAAAAGCACACCAAGTGTGCCGTTTGGATGCTTCAGCGCCTGAGCCCGGCAGAGCGATCGGCTCTGCTGGCATTCCTTTATGGTTGATTGAAAAATTGGGCGGCTTCTCTCACTTTCTCCATTGCAGGCCCATTGTTTCCCGGAGCGACGTTATCGGTGTCCAGGCAGAAAATCACCGGAGCAATATCGGTGGCATTCATGGTTTGCAGCAGCACTATCGCGGTATCCGCGGCTTTTTCGGCTTTATAATGTCCGCCTTGCAAAAGAAGCACTCCACCTTTTTTGACCTTTTTGATTGGGGTTTCTTTTCGAAAATACCTTGCGCAAAAATAGGTTTGCAAACGGCTGGCCACCGCCAGCAGTTGTCCGGTCAACTCCGTAAAAAAAACGGGGGATGCGATCAAGATATTGTCGCATTCCGATAGGTATCCATAAACTTCCCCCATGTCATCCTTTTGGCTGCAGCCGTCATGGCTCCAGCAATACCGGCAATCGATGCAGGAATGGATGTTGGATCCAAAGGCATCAATGATTTTGCATTCACCTTCCAGATGGTTTGTGAATTCATGGATCAAACTGGCCGTGTCCCCGTTTTTTCTTGGGGAGCCGTTGAATATCAAGGTTTTCAAGCAATCGCCTCCTTGTCTGTCAAGCGCAGTCGGTCATCTTGTTGTTCCGCCTTCAATTGTATCTCTTCTGATTTGGGGTTGCAAACGTTATTTCCATGGTGATTCCCTTGACAATGAACCTGTTGGAATGATAGTCTAAAATGACTATTCGCATTAAGGACGGAGGAGGTCTACCCCATGGGCATGTTTGAGTCAGACTCGCTGCTCGGCATTACGATTGTCATCTATCTCACGGCTGCTGCGGCAGCTTTGATTTTCTGCAGCCGGCAACGTATAAGCATCCTGCTGACCCAAGGGCTGTGCATGCTGGCCGGAATTTCGGGAGCGGCATCAGCCATCGTTTTTTTGATGTCCAAAAATACTCCTTACAGCCTGGACCTTTTTTTGTCACCCATTCCGTATTTATCCCTGTCCGTCACGTTCGACGGGCTTTCAGCCTTCTTTCTTTTAATCCTATCCATATTGGTCTTCAGCGTTTCCTTGTACTCCATGGGCTACCTCGCCCATTATGTGGGAAAACGAAATATCTGCATCTATCAGGTGTTGTGCATCCTGTTTATCCTGTCCATGCTGCTGGTATTTGTGGCAGGCAACAGTATTTTGTTCTTCATGGCATGGGAAGTCATGGCTGTTGCATCCTATTTTCTCGTGGTCTTTGAATCAGAGGAAAAGGAAACCCGCAAAGCCGGCCTGATATATATTGTGATGACGCATATCAGCGCGGCGCTGATTCTGGTGGCGTTGATGATCATGTATCAATACACCGGAAGTTTTGACCTGTCCCACAGTTCGTCGGCGATTCCGCAAAACATAAAAAACATCATATTTCTTTTGTTCCTGATCGGTTTTGGGACAAAGGGAGGCATCGCGCCCCTTCATGTCTGGCTTCCCCGGGCCCACCCGGCGGCGCCAGGTCCTGTTTCAGCCTTGATGTCCGGTGTCATGATCAAGACAGCCGTCTATGGATTGCTTCGATTTGTGCTGGATTACCTTGGTGTCGCAACGCCATGGTGGGGTTATATCCTTTTGGCATTGGGTATTTTTTCCGCAGTGATGGGCGTCCTTTACGCCTTCATTTCCAAGAACATCAAACGGATGCTGGCACACAGCAGTGTTGAAAATATGGGCATTCTCTTCATCGGTTTGGGCATTGTGCTGGTTTCCACCGCTGCCGGCGCCAAGGAAGTCGGCGCGCTGGCGTTGATGGCCACCCTGCTCCATTGTTTCTTTCACGCCATATATAAAGGCAGCTTGTTCCTCAGCGTCGGTTCCATTCATTGGGCAACCCATACCAAAAATATGGAAGAGCTCGGTGGGCTGATTAAAAAAATGCCTGTCACGGCGGTACTCTGCCTTGGCGGCGCTTTGTCCATCGCGGCGTTGATCCCCTTCAGCGGATTCATCAGCGAATGGCTACTGTATCAATCGATTTTTTCCAGCTTTGTCCTGGGGCAAGCAGGATTGAACATTCTTCTGATCATCACAGCGGCGGCGCTGGCCATGGCTGCGGCGCTCTCGTCCGGCGCCATGATCAAATTGTTCGGCATCTCATTTCTCGGAAGACCTCGGACCGTCCATGCCGAATCGGCTGTGGAAGTACCCGTTGTGATGAATATCGCCATTGGCGTTCTCGTCACCCTCAGCCTGTTGTTTGGTCTGTTCCCCCGATTGGCGGTGAACCTGTTCGGTGGCATCGTGGCTCATCTTCAGGGAGTTTCCATCGGGAACCGCCTATCCGGCAATTTCCTTGTGCTCTCATTCCCCCTGCAGATCAACTCCAATACCCTGTCCCCCGGACTTGCGCTGGTGATGTGCGGAGGCGTCATCCTGATCGTTCTTGTGGCGCTGCGATGCATTGGCGGAAAATACACCAAGCGGGTTGTCGGCACCTGGGACTGTGGATTCAAGACCTTGACGCCGAGGATGCAATACAGCGGGCGGGCGTTTTCCAAACCCCTGAAAATCGTCTTCCGCATTTTTATCACATCCACACGGGAGCTGAAACGGGAGGGCGAGGCCCTTTACCATCCAACCTCCATTGAATATAATGTGAAAACCGAATCCGCCCTTGAAAAGTATATTTATCTTCCCTTCATACGGGGAGTTTCCGCCATGTCCGAAAAACTCAAATTTATGATACAGACAGGAAGCGTCCATGCTTACTTGCTTTATATATTTATCGCCGTGCTTATTCTGATGCTGTACAACCGAATGGACTGAAAGGAGAATTTTGATGGCAACAGTCACATATCTGATCTTGCAGATTGTCATGGTTCTGCTGTTTGCTCCTTTGGTGAACGGTGTGATCGGCAAAATCAAAGCCCTGACGCAAAAACGAACCGGTGCGCCTGTCTTGCAGTTGTACTATGATTTATACAAGCTGATGCGCAAAACCGCCGTTGTTTCCGACGTCTCATCCTGGATTTTCCGGGTCACCCCATACATCGTTTTCGCCACGGCCCTGACGGCTTCCTTAATGGTGCCTGTTTCCGTGGAAATTCTGCCTGCAGGGAATATGCTGTCGGCTCTTCCCGGAGATATGATTCTGCTCTTTTATCTTTTGGCGCTGGGACGGTTTTTCATCTGTCTTGCCGCCTTGGATACCGGCAGCACTTTCGGTGGAATGGGTTCAAGCCGGGAAGTGATGATTTCTTCCCTGATTGAGCCGTCCGTCATCGTGGTTATTTTCACCTTGGGATTGATCAGCAAATCCACCTCGGTCTTTTCCATCATGGCTTCCATGGCCCACAGCGGGACAAGTTTCGTTGGACCGGTAACCATTTTACTCTTTTTGGCCATGTTGATCATTGTCATTGCGGAAACTTCCAGAATTCCATTTGATGACCCGTCGACCCATCTGGAGCTGACCATGGTCCACGAAGCCATGATTCTTGAATATTCCGGTCGTCATCTTGCATTGATGGAATACGGCGCGGCGATCAAGCAACTGCTGTTGATGACATTGATGGTCAATATCTTTCTGCCTTTTGATTTGTTGCCGACTACTGGATCCGGCGCCATTGTGGTGGCGCTCTCCCTTTTGATTTATCTGGCAAAGATGCTGTTTCTTGCCTTAATCATCGCTTTGATTGAAGTCAATACCGTAAAGGTCAGGTTTTTCAGCATTCCCAATCTGGCTGCGCTATCGTTTATTCTTGCATTTTTAGGCTTCATGCAGTATTTCGTTTTGGGGAGGTCCTGATGGAACACTATCTTGATTTATTGTCTGTATTGATGTTGCTGACCGCCATCATGCTGGTATCCCACAAAAGAATCCGATCCTACATCCGCACGTTCCGGCTGCAGGCTGTTTTGATCGCCATCATCGCCGGCTTCATGGGGATGCAAAGTCTTGTGAACGAGGGTTCCTTCGATATTCTTGTCATCTGCGCCATCATTGTGGCGTTGAAAGTCGTCATCATTCCTATGTTGCTCCACAAGACTTTCGCCAATGTGGAGGATGTGGTGGAAAAGGATTTCTACTTGAATATACCGATTTTGATTCTCATGAGTTGTGTCCTGGTGGTCTTTTCCTATTTCACCCTGTCCGGCATCAGCGCCCTCAACGAGGGCCATGTGAACCTCCAGGTAGTCAACGCCTTTTCGGTTATATTGATTGGATTTTTCTTTATGATCAGTCGAAAAAAAGCCATCGGTCAAATCATCGGCTATCTGGTGATGGAAAACGGCATCTTTGTCACAGCGATTTTTTCCACCCACGGCATGCCCTTTATCGTGGATATCGGCATCTTCATCGATATGATCACAGCCGTTCTGATAATGGGCGTCATGGTTGTGCAGATCAATGACAAATTCGACTCCATCAACATCAACAACCTTCGGAATTTAAGAGGATAAGAAAGGATAAAAGAGAAGAATGGGTTTGGTATTATGGATCGCCCCACTGCTTGCGGTGGCGCTGTCACAAATCGCAAAACGGGCCAGAACGCTTCATGCCATCAGCATCTGCGTTTCTTTGCTGATGCTTGTGGTTGCGGGATTTTGCACCCACGCCGTCATGACGGCCGGCCAGTTGACCTATTCCTTTCTCAACCACTTGTTCCTTATCGACTCTCTGAGCGTCATCATCCTGGACATCGTGACAGCGATCTACTTCCTGACTTGTGTCTATGCCATAGGCTATCTGCAGAATGAAGTCCGACACGGTAAAATAGGGGAAGAGAAACTTCGGCTTTACTATATGCTCCTCTATATTTTTCTCTTCGCCATGGTGCTGGCGCTGACCGTCAGCAATATTGGAATTCTCTGGGTCGCCATTGAGGCGACCACCTTGGCTTCCGCATTTTTGGTCGGCTTCCAAAACAATCCCAATTCTCTGGAGGCCGCCTGGAAATATATCATCATCTGCTCAGTGGGCATTGCCATCACCTTGGTGGGCATCATTTTCCTGCACCTTTCCTCAGTGGATGTGATTCAAAGCGGGGACGCCCTGAAATGGAATGTGCTCCTCTCCGAAGCGAAGAATCTCAATGAGCCGGTGTTGCGGTTCGCCTTTCTTTTCATTGTGGTTGGGTTTGGCACCAAAGCCGGCCTGGCGCCGATGCACACCTGGCTTCCCGATGCCCATAGCCAGGCGCCTTCCCCTGTCAGCGCGCTGCTTTCCGGGGTATTGCTCAACAGTGCCATGTATGCCATCATCCGTTGCCTGACCATCGTCAATGTAAACATCGGCGACAGCCGCTATACCAGCCGGATTTTGATTGGATTCGGTCTGTTGTCCGTGGTGACGGCAGCCATTTTCATCTTGTCACAAAAGGATTACAAACGGCTTCTGGCCTATTCCAGCATTGAGCATATGGGGATCATCGCCCTGGCGATCGGACTGTTCACCCCTCTGTCGATTTTTGCCGGTCTGCTTCACATGATGAACCATTCCCTGACGAAAACCATGCTGTTTCTGTCGTCCGGGAACATTCTTCAAAAATACAACGCCCGGGAAATTTCCAAAATCAGCGGACTGCTGAAGGTGCTGCCCGTCACCGGGCCTATCTTCTTGCTGGGTCTTCTGGCCATTTCCGGCACACCGCCTTTCAGCATCTTTGGAAGCGAAGTCAATGTGTTCATTTCCATTTTTGATGCGAACCATCCATGGTTGGGCGTCATGCTGATATTGCTGCTTGCGGTGATTTTCGCAGGCATCGCCGCCACCATGTTCAAAATCTTTTTTGGCGATGGGGACACCGTTGAAATGCAGGCCGGTGAAATCAATCTGCCGGGTGCTGTGGTCATGGGCATTTTGTTGATTGTCATCGTCGTCACAGGGATTTATCTGCCGGATGGACTGAAAGCGTTGTTCATTGCCGCGCAACACATCATTTTGGGAGGTTGATACGTTGAAATATGAGGTTGATTCATTGAAACAAACAGAGCGGGAGAAACAGCTCTCAGATGCGGTAAAAAACAAACAAGATCTTTATTTGGAGATTCCTGCGGACGAAATCCGCGGCTTGGCCAATGATGTCAACAGCAGACTTGATGGCTCCCTGATTTCCCTTTTCGCCTGTGACGAACGCACCCGATCAAGGGAATATGTTCTTCGTTATGTTTTCTGTTCCAGGGAATCGGGGGTTTTGATTGTCCTGATCACCCGGATCCACGAGGATGCCGGTCAATTCATCTCCATCGCGGACCAGGTCCATGCCGCCGCCCTATATGAACGGGAAATCCACGATTTGTTTGGATTGGTTCCAATCGGACATCCCAACGCCGTGCCTCTGGTGTTTCATGGCAACTGGCCTCAAGGAAATCATCCGCTTCGAAAGGATTTTGGCAAAAGCCATCGACCGTCCTTTGTCGACGAAGACGTTCCGTTTCAAACCATCGCCGGTGAAGGGGTTTATGAAATCCCTGTGGGGCCGGTTCATGCCGGCGTCATCGAACCCGGCCATTTTCGGTTCAGCCTGGCGGGCGAACCCATCCAGAATCTGGAGGCCCAGCTTTTTTTCACTCACAAAGGTATCGAAAAACTCTGTGAGGGCATGTCCTTTGAGCGTGGATTCTATTTGTCCGAACGAATTTCCGGCGATGAAACCTTTACCAATTCCATGGCGTATTCCATGGCCGTCGAGGAGATTGCGGACGTGCGAATTCCACTGCGAGGAGAATATCTTCGGGTGTTTTATGCGGAGTTGGAACGGCTGACATGCCACATGGGGGATCTGGCTGGGATTTGTCTGGATGTGGCCTATGGTTTTGGTGCGTTCCAGTTCAGACTTCTTCGAAACTGGTGCTACCAGTTGGCGGACCTTCTCACCGGATCCCGTTTTCTGAGAAGTGTCAATATCCCCGGCGGTGTCCGGATCGATGGGATTCCGGGAAAAGAATCTGAAATTTTAAAACGGCTGTCCGCCCTGAAGCGAGAGTTGGAGGACACGGCGGAAATTGTCCGTCGCCAAACCATCCTGACCGATCGAATCGAAAATACAGGTGTCCTGGCGAAAAAAACCGCTTTTGATCTCAACGGAGTGGGTCCTGGGGCGAGAGCGTCAGGCATTCCCTTCGATGTTCGCAAAACCCGTCCCTACGGAGCCTATGGCCGTCTGAGCTTCGATGTGCCGGTGATGACCGGCGGTGATGTGTCCTGCAGGATGAAAGTCAAGCTTGAAGAATGCCGCCAATCCATCGGGCTGATGGTCCAGGTCATTGAAGGACTTCCAGCTGGGCCGTCCAGTGTGGCCATTGAAACGCTGCCTGCCAGGCAAAGCGCCTTTGGCATCACAGAGTCGCCCCGGGGGGAAAACGTCCATTGGATCATGACGGGAGAAAACGGGATCATCGCACGTTACAAAGTGCGCACGCCATCGTTCTGCAACTGGCCGGTGCTGTGTCATGCGGTGCAGGGCAACATTGTGCCGGACTTTCCGCTGATCAACAAGAGTTTTAACTTGTCCTATGCGGGCAACGACCTATAGAAAGGGATTTCATGTTTCGAATGATCAAAAAAATAATTCAATATCCCAGGGTGACCCAATCCTATCCCAGCGGACAGTTGGATACAAGTATGTTTCGCGGCACGCCGGAAATCGATCCAACCACTTGCGACCGCTGTGGAACCTGCGTCGACCGGTGTCCCACCGGAGCGATTGTCCGCGATGGGGATGACCATCCGATTGGAATCAACTACGACACTTGTATTTTCTGCAGTCTTTGTGTGGAAATCTGCCCCACAGGCGCCGCCCATCATTCCCCAGCCTTTGAATTGGCAAAAAAAACAAGGGGCGAGCTTCGGCTCACTCCCGTGGTCGTCGAGGAACGGGACCTGCCCGGCCTTGACTATGCTGTGCTGGAAAATCTTCTCCAAAACAAAATCAAGCACATATTTGGCAGAAGCCTGCACATCCGGGAAGTGGATTCCGGTTCATGCAACGCATGCGATTTGGAAATCAATGCCCTGAACAACTCCGTCAACGACCTGACCCGGTTGGGCATGCATTTTGTGGCGTCTCCAAGGCATGCCGATATGCTGTTGGTCACCGGCACCGCCACCAGAAACATGGAGCTGGCGCTGGTCAAAACCCTGAACGCCACGCCGGAGCCAAAACTGGTGGTCGCCGTGGGTGCTTGTGCTTGCAGCGGCGGTATTTTCAGGGATTCCTACGCAACCCGAAACGGCATCGACGCCATTGTTCCCGTAGATGTGTACATACCTGGATGCCCGCCTCGTCCACAAGCCATTTTATATGGAATCATGCTGGCCCTGGACCGAATCTGATATTTTCGGCAAGCTATCCCTTCGCCTGTTTCATGGACAGGGCAATCCTTTTCTTCCGCTCATCCACCGACAGCACCATGACTTCCACCACATCCCCGACGGAGACCACTTCAGAGGGGTGGTTGATGAATCTGTCGGCGATTTCCGAAATATGAACAAGTCCATCCTGGTGCACCCCGATATCCACAAACACGCCAAAATCAATGACGTTCCGCACGGTACCGGTGAGTATCATGTTGGGCGTCAAATCTTTCATTTCCATCACATCGGTTCGAAGCATGTTCGCAGGCAGCTCGCTTCGGGGATCCCGCCCAGGCTTCATCAATTCTTTGACCATGTCCCTTAGGGTCGGCAGTCCGATTCCGCATTCCTCAGCTGCCTTGGACTCCCCATAGTTTTTCACCCGATCCAACAGATCGGCGATCTTTCCGGCCGCCACGTCCTTTAGGTTGTATCCGCATAGGGAAATCAGCTTCTCGGCCGCGGCATAACTTTCGGGATGTACCCCTGTGTTGTCCAGCACAGATTTGCTTTCAGCCACCCGCAAAAATCCCGCGCATTGTTCAAAGGCTTTGGGACCCAGCTTCGGTACCTTCAGCAGTTGTTTGCGGGATGTGAATGTTCCGTTTTCCTCCCGGAACGCCACAATGTTTTTGGCGGTGCCGCCGTTCAATCCGGACACCCGTTGCAGCAAAGAGGGTGACGCGGTGTTCACGTCCACACCCACAGCGTTGACACAGTCCTCCACCACGCCAACCAACGCATCATCCAGTCTTTTTTGTGGCATGTCGTGTTGGTATTGTCCGACGCCTATGGCTTTGGGATCGATTTTCACCAGCTCAGCCAAGGGGTCCTGCATTCTTCTGGCAATGGATATGGCGGAGCGTAGGTTCACGTCGTACTGTGGAAACTCCTCGGCGGCCAGCTTGGAAGCCGAATAGACAGAGGCGCCCGCCTCATTGACAATCATATAGTTGACCCCCGGCATGTCGCCGATCAGTTCGCAGGTCATTTGTTCCGTTTCACGGGAAGCAGTGCCGTTTCCAATGGCGATATGTTCCACCTTGTGCTTTTGTATCAGTTTTTTAAGCGTCGCGATGGATTCGTTTTTTTGGCGTTCGCCGAAGGTTGGATACACCACCGCGGTATCCAGCGTCTTGCCGGTGCCGTCGACCACTGCGACCTTGCAACCGTTTCGGTACCCTGGATCCAGTCCCATTGTGACATGGCCTTTGATGGGCGGTTGCATCAATAGGGGCTTCAGATTCAGCGAAAAATTGTGTATCGCACCCTCCGAGGCCGTGTCGGTCAGAGCGCTGCGGACTTCTCGTTCCATGGAAGGGAAAAGCAATCGGTCATATCCGTCCTCCCCAGCGTTTTGAACCACTATGGAAGCGCCTGAGCCGGGCTTGACGAACATGCCCCAAATCATTGCCAGCGCCCGATCCCTGTCGACTTGCACCGAGACCTTGAGGAAGCCTTCTTTTTCACCGCGGTTGATCGCCAGGATCTGATGTCCCTGGAGTCGTGAAATCGGTTTGCCGAACTGATAGTACAAGCTGTAAACCGAATCCTCCTCTTTTGTCCCTTCGGCGATCAGGTTTCCTGTGTTCATCATCAATCCCCGCAGCCGGCGTCTGATTTCCGCGCTGTCGGCCACCAGCTCGGCGATGATGTCCGACGCCCCTTCAAGAGCGTCCTGAGCGGTTTCCACGCCCTTTTGGCCATCGATATAAGATGCGCCAAGCGTCATGATGTCCTGCAGGTTCTTGGATTGCTCGAGCAATGCCATCGCCAAGGGTTCCAACCCCTTTTCCTTCGCGATGGTGGCGCGGGTACGTCTCTTTTGCTTGTAGGGACGGTAAATGTCCTCCACCTCCGCCAGCGTGCGGGCTCCGTCGATCTCGGCTTCCAGGGACTCGGTCAGCTTATCCTGGGCGGCGATTCCGTTTTTTACCTCTTGCCGCCGTTGATCGAGATTCCTCAGGTAATTCAGCCGGTCCGACAGATCCCGAAGGGTCGTGTCATCCATGGTTCCGTGCATTTCCTTACGGTATCGTGCGATGAAGGGAATGGTATTCCCCTCATCGATAAGTTCAATCACATTTTTGATGTGTTCTTCATTTTTGTTCAGTTCTCTTGAGAGTATTTGTACAATGGTTTCCATCTGTGCTCCTTCCTTTGCCTGCTACAATTGTACCATTGTTCACACCAGGAAGAAACCCTCGCGTCAGAGAGTTTATGGAAGGGCGGCCTATGTACTTCCCTTTTCGTTTCCAATGTGATATATTTCAATTATAAAGGAGGGCTTGTGACATGGCAGAGAGAAATTTTAATAAAGAAGTGTTGCCCAACAATGAATTGTGGCGCCGTGGCGGCAAACTCAATCAAAAAAGGCATATTGAGCTGACAGAAGAAGAGAAAGCCAACATTGCAGAGTGCGATGGCATCAAAAACGGCCATAAATGCAAAAACCCGGTTTTCCGCTGTTCCAAGTGCGGCAATTACGGTTGTGCCCAGGAAGTCCCTGAGAAATGCACCAAGCAAGGTTTCAAAAATGACCTGTGTCTGAATTGTGGTTCAACCGGAACGCGAATTCCGGTAATGAAAGATGAACTGGCGGCTTTTATTGAAGCCTGGGAAAAACAACAATAAATTCTTTTAATTTCAAAGGAGCTGACGACTATTCAGCTCCTTTGCTTTTTTTTGCCAATTCCTCAAGGTGCAGCAAGATTTCCGTTTGATTCTTCAGCTCCGCCATCTGTTCGTCCTGCAAGGTCGCAAGATAGGTCAATGTTTTGTGGTCGGTATCCGCCTTGGCCTCGTTTTGGGCCTGGATCACATTTTGACCCACCATGATGATCGGCAACAGCACGAGCTGCAACACTGTCTGGGCAATATAGGTGACCCAGACCATGATACTGGCCGCCTTGATGACCGGTGGCAACATAAAAATGTCCAAAATCAGGAATGCGTAGGCACACCACATGGTGCCCACGGCGTTTGTGATTTTCACAGCAAGACGGTCGTTGAATCCCGCGATTCCTTTTCGCTTCTTTTTTCTTGCCTCCTTGGGATGGGTGACATAAGGATGTGGAGTCATCGGGCGTTCTTTCATTGCTTTTTCAATCATATTCATTCCCCTTTCATAAAATTGTTGATTTTATCATCGTACTTTTGAATCAGCCGATAGGCTGTCTCCTCTTCCAGGGGTCCGAAGAAGCTTTTCGTTTCAAAAAGCCGCTTTGGAAATTTCACATCTTTCTGATGGAAACTCAGCTGTTTTTTTATCCGAAGCTTTGTCTTGTAGATCCGTTCCCCCAGCGCCGTAAGTTCCTGGTCTGTCATTTCCCGGCCCATGGCGGACAATGCGCTCAGTATAGTGGCCCTGTCGTAAACCTTCCGGGCAAAGAGGCAGATGGTCAGGGAGTTCAACATGCAACGCTCTTTTTCTTCGGCGAATATCTGGTCCACCAGCTTCTCCTCGTCCAGCGTTTCCATGGACTGGTCGAAGGAGTAGCCTCCGTTGCACAGATGGGAATGTCGGGCGCCGACCACAGAGCCTAAAAGGATTCCATAGCCTGTGTGGTATCCGGACATTTCGTTCCCTGCGTAGGTCATGGCGTAATCACCACCGCCATAGATTTCCGACGCTTTGGCAGCCCCCAGCCCCAGGGTATGGTAAAAATCATTGGTCCGGGAGGCGATATTTCGCAGCGCTGTGGCATAATGGTCCATATTCCCGAAAATCAGGGCAACCTGGGTCTCCTCCAATGAAATCAGCCCCTTTTGGAAGGCTTCCGTTGCCCACCCCAGCACAACGCCAGCCGACATGGCATCCAGGCCGCACTGCTCCACCACGTCGATGAGTTGCAGCACTTCATCTGTCGTCTTGATGCCCAGAAAACTGCCTAGCGCAAAAATCAGTTCGTAATCATAGCCAACGCTGATCGCCTCATATTCATGTCCCTCATCGAACTCTCTTCGGAACTGTCCGATATGGATGCAACCCACAGGACATCCTGTGCAGGCCACTTTGCGCACCAGATTGTCGACTGCAAAAGTCTCTCCTGTCAGGGCGGACGCATATTCATAGCTGGCCGCTTGTAGATTCATGGTGGGCAGGCCCCCGCCTGCGTTGAGAGGCTCCACATTGATGGGAGTGCCTTCATCATGGTACTTGGCCATGATATCCGTAGTGGTGACTTTTTTGTAGATTCCCTGAAACACGTTGAAATATTCTTTGTAATGCTGAATCGGGATATCACGGTCCCCGATCACCGCCATGGCCTTGAGATTTTTGCTGCCAAAGACAGCCCCCAGTCCCAGGCGTCCGAAATGCCGGTAAGTGTCCACGCTGACGCTGGCGTAATGCACCAGATTTTCACCGGCGATGCCGATACGAAGGATGCTTCGCTTGCCGCTGCCGGTCTCCCGTTCCCGTAGCACCCGGCCCACCTCATCGGTGGGGGCGCCCCAGATCGCTCGGGCATCCTTCATCTGCACATCGTTCCCACAGATGGAAAGATAGGAAGGTTCCTCGGCTTTTCCGGTGATGACAATGGCGTCAAAACCGGCCATCATCATGGTCATGGCCAGCCTTCCGCCGGCGTAACTTTCTCCCAGTTCTCCCGTCAGGGGAGAAAGAAACATGGCGACGGTTTTCGTGACCACAGGAAAGACGGTGGTGATGGCTCCGGTGGCAAATACAATGGGTTGGAGTGGGTCCAGCGGATCCAGTCCAGGCTTCATGTTTTCTTCCAAAAGCTTGGAGGCGACACCGACGCCGCCCAGGTATTCATAAAGGTCATCCCGCTTCTGGATGTTGATTTTACCTGTGGCCAGATCAATATATAGGACAACGATATATTTCTCATAAAACATCGTCTTTTTCCTCCATTCTCAAACATCCGTGGGGGCAAAACCGGGTGCATGCGCCACAGTGCTTGCAGATGATGGGGATTTTTCGTTCCTCGTGAAAATTGACGGCCCCGACGATACAGGCGCTTTGGCATTTCCTGCATCCTATGCATTTGTCCGGGATGAGGGTCACGCCCCCACCCGGTCGTTTTTGCAAAGCGCCGGATGGACAGGCCTGGTAACAGGCGGGGTCGCCCGTGCAGGCAAGGCATACAACGGCGACAAAGCTGCTTTGCATGCCTCCTTTGGTTTTGATTCTGATGGCGCTCTTTGAGATTGAGTGGTTTTGGTGGTTGACCCCGGCGCATGTGAGCATACAGGTGAAACACCCGATGCATTTTTTCATCCCATCAGCCTTCAATACTTTTGGCATGTTTCCACCTCTCTTTTCGGCAATGGCCCGCCCAGTCGGGAAAAATCAAATCAGTTGTACAGATTGGCCGGCTAAAGTGTTACAATCCGATTATACCAGCTTAATGCCAATAAACGATATCCGTAGGATGAATCGCCATGAATAGAGAAACAACGAAACAAAAAAACATCGTGCATGTCAGCTTCGAAATTGCCCTTCTGCTGAAGGGTCTCAACGGCCTGGCTGAAATCATCGGGGGCATATCCCTTTTGTTTTTGAGCCCGGGAAGGCTTGATTGGCTGACACATTTCCTGACCCACCATGAATTGACGGAGGATCCCAGAGATGTCGTCGCCAATTTCCTGATTCATTTGAGCAGCGGCTTTTCAGTAGGCACCCAGCATTTTTTTGTTTTTTACCTGATGTCCCATGGAATTATAAAATGCTTCCTGATTTTTATGCTGTGGCGAAAAAAATTGTGGGCCTATCCTCTTTCCATTCTCGTTTTTATTCTATTCATCGCATATCAGGTCTATCGATACACATTGACGCAATCCGCATTCCTGATTGTCCTCACCATTTTTGATTTGGTCATGATTGCATTGACCTATCTGGAATACAAGCGAATCCAATCAACAGCAGTTCCCACTGCCCTGTAGGGAGCGTGCGCCTAGGAACTGTCATTTTTTGATGGCCCAGCGCAGTTTGGCTGAGCGGGCTCGGCTGTTGCTGTTTCGCTCCTCCGCCGATGCCCGGATCGGTTCGTCCGCAATTTCGGCGTACATCCCGTCGCGATGGAAGCGTTGAAAAGATTTTTTCACCAGCCGGTCTTCTCCCGAATGAAAGGACAAAATGGCCACTCTTCCACCGGATGCCAATGCGTTGGGGAGTTTTTCCAAAAAATCGCTTAACACGCCCAGCTCATTGTTGACGTCAATACGAAGGGCTTGGAAGCATCGCCGGCAGGCTTTTTTGATTTCGTCGTTGCTGTTGCTGCCGGGAATCGTCTTCAAAGAATTCTTGATGATCTGCTGAAGTTGAGTCGTGGTGGTGATGTCGTCGCCCTTTCTGATCGCGGAAACAATTGCTCTGGCAAGCGCTTTGGCGTTTGGTTCGTCGGCATTGGTGATGAGCAGCTCTTCCAATTCAACTTGAGATATGGTTTTGAGGCGCTCCGCTGCCGACTTTCCTTTTTTGGGATTGAGTCTCAGATCCAACGGTCCTTTCGTCTTATAGGAAAAGCCCCTTTCAGGGTTGTCAATTTGCATGGATGAAACCCCCAAATCAGCTAAGATGAAATCCAACGGGCCCGATTCCGCAACGATTTGATTGATGCCTGCAAAGTTCATCTGCCGGATTGTCAGGATATCCGGGCCATAGCCCAAGCCTTCCAAACGCGCCTTTGTGCGCGGCAATTCGATTGGGTCCACATCGATGGCGTACAGGTGTCCTTTGGAATCCAAACATTTGAGAATCTCCTGCGTATGCCCGCCATATCCCAAAGTGGCGTCCAGCCCGATTTGTCCAGGGGCGACGTGGAGGAATTCCAGTATTTCGTCGACACAAATGGAACGATGCATCCCGGCGGGGGTGCTGCCCTTTTGCATCACCTTGTCAACAATATATGCATATTTTTCCGGCTGAAGCTCTTTATACTTTTCTTGGTATGTCTTGGGGTGCGTTCCCGTATATCGAACACGCCGCTGATGTTTTTGTTCTTTTGGATCCATTGAATTCTCCCTTATAGTGTTTTGAGGCTTTCCGCGATCCGCTCCATCGCTTTTTTGAGCATGGGTCTTGGGCAGGCGAAATTGATCCGTTGGAATTGTTCGCCACCGACGCCAAAAATGAATCCGTCATCCATGGCGACCTTGGCTTTCCGCTGCATCAATTCCTGAAGTTCAATGGGGGCGAGACCGTAATCGCTGAAATCAAGCCAGGCCAAATAGGTGGCTTCCGGCTTGGTCATCCCGACTCTCGGCATTTGTTCTCTGACAAACTGGTCGATGAAGTCCAAATTCTTTTTCAAATACAAAAGCAATTGCTCCAGCCATTCTTCCCCATGGTTGTATGCGGCGATCTGCGCCACTGTGGCAAATGAACCCGGGTCGATATCCACTGTGGATATCTTGTGGTCCAACTCTTTACGCAACCGTTCATTGGGAACGATGATATTGGACAGCTGCAGTCCTGCCAGATTAAAAGTCTTTGATGGCGAGGTGCAAATGATGGAGTTCATCCCGAACTCATCGGATAGTTTGGCGAAGGGGATATGTCGATGCGGGGGATAAATCAAATCCGAGTGGATTTCATCGGTTACCACCAGAACATTATTGTTGATGCAAATCTCTCCCACCCTTTTCAGTTCCTCTTCAGTCCATACCCGTCCAACAGGATTGTGGGGGCTGCAAAGAATCATCACTTTGGCTCTGCTGTCACGTGCCAGCTCTTCCAGCTCCGGAAAATTCATCTCATATTTGCCGGCGTTCCGCACCAATCCATTGTTGGATATATGGCATCCGTTGTTGTTGATGATGTTGGCGAATGGATAATATACCGGACTTTGAATGATCACCTTGTCCCCGGGATTGCAAAAAGTCTCCAGAATGAAATTCAAGGCGGGAATAATGCCAGGAGTAAAAAGAATCCACTCTTTCTCAACGATCCAGTCATTTCTTCTCCGCTGCCAGTCAACCGCCGCTTTTAAAAACTCTTCACTTGGATGGCCATATCCAAAGACGCCATGCTTGGCGCGGGCGACGATGGCGTCAATGATCGGCGGCGCGGCTTTGAAGTCCATGTCAGCGATCCACATGGGCACGCTGTCTTCCGAGCCGAACTGTTCCTTGAGCAATCGCTTCGACCATTTGATGGAGTCGGTGTCTCTTCGTTCAATCATTTCGTCAAAATTGTATTTAGGCATTTTTCACCTCACGAGTCCTTCCAGTCACAAGTCTTTCCAATTGATATTGTATCACAAAAAAATACACCAAACCCATATAAAATGATCCCTGGGTTTGGTGTTCGACGGAGAAAAAATACCATACGTCCTATGTTGATAATTCTGTATGGATTCCGTTGGCTTCAAAATATTGCCGGATTTCCTCCAAACGGGCCTTCGACGTCGGTTGAAAGACTTCCTGGGCTTTGCCCACATGCTGGCTTTTTGAAACACCAAGCCTGTGATACGGCAGGAGGGTCACCTGATGCAGGTTGTTGGCCATCAGAAAATCGCAGGTCGCGCAAATCAGTTCTTCGCCATCGTTGATGTTTGCCAAAAGCGGCATCCGAATCACCAGTTTAGGCAACAAATCCACATTCGAAGCCATTTTTTTCAGGTTGGAGAGAATCTGTTGATTTCCAACGCCGGTCAGAGACTGATGCAGATCATCCTGAATGGCTTTGATGTCATACAAAACATGGGTGCAGTTGGGGCTTGACGCCAGATCTGAAAGAATCTGAAAGTCACCATATCCGCTGGTGTCAAGGATGACATTGATATCCTCTTTCCCGCACGCTTTTATAATAGCCTCCACGAAATCCGGTTGGCATAGCAGTTCCCCTCCGCTGATTGTCACGCCGCCACCGGTATGGCCATAAAAATCCTTGTCTTGTCTGGCGATTTCCATCACTTCCGCGACAGTCATCCACTTCCCTGCCGCATTCAGCCCGTTGGCAAAGCAGACTTTGACGCATTCCAGACATTGGGTGCAACGGGTCCAGTCCACCTCCAGATTGCCCGGAGAAAGGGTGATGGCGCCCATCTTGCATTGGGACAGGCAGGATTGGCACCCGACACAATTGGTGGGCCCGACAATAAGTTGGGGCTCCGGACCGATCAGTTCCGGATTATGGCACCATCTGCAAGATAAAGGGCACCCTTTCAAAAACAGAGTGGTTCGAATGCCCGGTCCGTCATCTGTGCTGAATTTTTGAAGTCCGCCAACAAGTCCTTTCATCAGCATCTCCTCAAGTGGGCCGTCCTTTGGATGATCGTCTCCTGGGCTGCGCGGTCCAGTTCGGTGAAGTAGGCCATATATCCCGCCACCCTGACCATCAGGCCACGGTACTCTTCAGGATTGTCCTGTGCCTTCCGCAAGGTTTCAGTGTCCACAACATTGATTTGTATATGCTCGCCATAGTGGTCAAAATAGGTTTTGATGACCCCTTCAATGATTTGAATGCCCTTCTCCCCCTGGATTCCTTTTGGGTCGAAACGAAGATTGAACAAAGCTCCGTCGTTGAAATGTACCTGATCCAAGGCTGCAACGGATTTTACAGTTGCCGTTGGACCATTGGTGTCACGTCCCATGGCAGGCGAAGCGTTGTCGCTGAGCGGTGTGCCGGCCAGCCTCCCGTCCGGAGTGGCGCCGGTCATTTCCCCATGGGAGAGATTGACTGTCTGGGAAAGATTGCAGAAGGAATAATGGCCGCCCCTGGAATCTTTGTATTGTTGCACTTCCTTGGCGATGGTCGTGAGTATTTCACGGTTGATGTTGTCGGTGTATGGGTTGTCGTTGCCGAATTTGGGAGGTTTGTTGATCAGCAGTTGTCGGATTCGTTCCTCCCCTTCAAAATTTTTGTCGAGAATCTCGATCAGCTGCTCCATGGTCAGCGTCTTGTCCTTGAACACGATTTCCTCGATGGCGACGATGGAGTCCGCCAAGTTGGCAGGTCCGGTGATGAACATCCCCGATGAATTGTACTTGGTGCCGCCTTCCTGGACCGACATGCCGTTCTCGATGCAGCCCTCCATCACCAAAGAAGCAAAAATCACGGGCAATCTCAACATGTGGTTTGGCACGACAATATTGTAGCCGTCCCGAATCATTTGATAAAAATGAATCATCTGCTTCTTCACAGCTTCGATTATTTCTTCCTTTGTGGTGAAACCGGCCGGGTCTCCGGTTTGAAGGCCGACCAACTCTCCTGTCATGGGGTTGACGCCATTATGCAACACCAATTCCAGCATCTTGGGGGCATTGACATACCCCGCGTCTGGACTCCCGTCCGCGGTGCCGCCGCCGGCTTGAGGCTGAATGCACCCGACAATCACCCCATCCCGTGCTTCTTCCATGGTGGCGCCTTTGGCAAGGACCATGGGGATGACCACCTTGTCGTTGAAAAATCCTGGATTGGCCAGACCGCGTTGCACCATCTCGGATCCTTTTCTCAGCAAAGATTCAGGGGTGCCTTCATACACACGGACAGCCAACACCGGCTGGGGTGTCTGAAGATCTGCCGCCGCATCCAGACAAAGGTAGGACAGTGGATTTGTGGCATCCCGGCCCTCCGCCGTCTGGCCGCCGACCATGAGTATCTCCCACATGGGATATCCGGCAAAGGATTTGGAATACCACTTGTCCCTCACCTCGTAGACTTCACAAGTTTTCAGGTAAAAGCACTCCAAAAGCTCCAGGGCGTCTTCGTCGTCCATTTCCCCCATTGCCCGGTCTTTTGCAAGGTAAGGCATCATATATTGGTCGAAGCGTCCAAATCCGCAGGCGGTTGTCGGCGCCTCGATGTGAAAGACCACTTGAATGAACCAAACGAACTGCAGCGCCTCATGAAATCCCACAGGCGGATTGGCCGGCACGTTTCGGCAATTCTTGGCGATCTCAAGGAACTCCGCCTTTCGAACCGGATCCGCTTCCATTTCAGCCAGTGCGGCGGCACGCTCCGCATATCGGTTGGCGAAAGCGATCACTCCTTCACATTCAATGATGGCAGCCTTCCAAAAGTCGATCTTTTCCTGCTTGATCCGATCGCCCCCCAGTGTCGCGGCGATATTGTCCCGGCACTCCTTGATGAAGCCGTTGAGTCCCAGTGTCAGCAATTTCTTGTAGTTCGGTGTGGTCTCCCCGGAGCAGCCGTTTCGACAGCCTATGGTGATCAGGTCCGTGGCGCGGGCATGTTCGATTTCAGGCGGCAGCAGTTCGGCCGCCAGGTCTTCCATGCTTTTGCCGTCCCAGTAGTCGAACAGTTCCCTGATTTCTTTTTTGTCCGCTTCGGTGATGTCATAGGGATCCGTCGTCCGGGTCGGGAACTCGTCCAGTTCGTTTCGCAGCCATTTTGTGGAAGTGTATTCGGGGAATAGATTGGCGCCTCTGTATGTGTTGGTGGGTGTGCCCACAATCAGCTCATCGTCATGGATCACGATGGTCATATTCTCCAGCACATGGGCAAGCACCTTTGCCCGAAAAATAGGAATGGCTTCGCCGGCGAATTTTTGGTAAGCCTCCGTGGCCAGTCGCAACCGCTCGGCGGTGATGTTGGGTCTTGTCCCAAGATATCGTTTTTTCATCCGAGTTATTCTATCGTTCAACATGTCAGTCCTCCTTAAACCTTTTCCATTTTCATTTTCATTGTCGGCGCCGGAAAGGATTTGGACAGCCGGGCAATGTCATCTTCGTCAAGGTGAATGTCCTTTGCGGCGAAATTTTGTATGATGTGGCCCCTTTCAACCGCTTTTGGAATCGCGGCCATATCCTCATGGCGCAGGACAAAACTTAAAAGGATCTGCATTGGTGTCTTGTCATGCTTGGCTGCCACTTCAAGGACCCGTCTGTCGCTGAGCAGTTCCTCCTTCAGCTCCGCGCCTTGGGCGATGGGGCAGTAAGCCATGAAAGGAATCTTCCGCTCCCGTTGCCAGGGCATGAGATCGAATTCGATGCCTCTGGAACCCAGGTTGTACAGGACCTGGTTGACCAGGCATTTGTTGCCGTCGGGCACCTTCCACAAGTCCTCCATATCGGCGGTGTCAAAGTTGGAAACACCCCATCCTTTGATTTTTTTTTGTTCCACCAACAGTTCCATACAATAGGCCACCTCCGCCAGGTCCGCATCCTCCCGCCAGTGGAGCAGATACAAATCCAACTCCGCCACCCCAAACCTCTTCAAGGATTGGTCGCATGATTCAAAAATATGGCCGCGGTTGGCGTTATGGGGATATACCTTGCTGACCAGAAAAACTTGATTCCGGTTGATTGTGGAAATGGCATCCCCGGCCACCGCTTCGGCATTGCCGTCGGCGTACATTTCCGCCGAATCAATCAAATTCATTCCAAGATCCAGTCCATATCTCAGGGCATCCACTTCCAGTTTCCTTTTATCCGTATCCTCGCCCATCCGCCAGGTCCCCTGGCCCAATCGTGGCATCGGCCTGCCGTCGGGCAAAACAATAGAAAATTCTTTCCCGTTCATTTGTCGATTTCCGCTCCTTTTATATTATAATACATTCATTTTTGCTGCATGCTTCCGAAAAAAGTCTTTACGCTCCAGGAAATAAGTTGTGCTTGGGGGTATGACATCCGCCAACGGGTACACCCGCCCCAGCTTTTCGTATGTTGCGACGCCCAGCCGATGATATGGCAATAATTCAATGGCGTGAACCCACGAAAGACGGCTGCAAAACCGGGCGGCCTCCGACAGATCCTCATCACAGTCATTGATGCCCGGAATCATCGGAATACGGATGACGACTTTATATGGTTGGCTTTCGGCGGTGAGTTTTTGAATGTTTTCAAGAATCAGTTTGTTGTCATATCCACAATACATTTGGTGCTTGTATCCGTCAACATATTTTAAATCCGCATATACCGTATCCAAATAGGGAACAACTTTCATTATTTGACTATAGGGGACGCAAAGACTTGTCTCCATGGTGGTGTTCATGCCAATCGTTTTGCATTCCTGCAAGAGCAAACGGATAAAATCGGCTTGCAGCAAAGGTTCTCCTCCGGAAATCGTCACACCGCCTCCGGAATGGAAATAAAAAATACGATCCTTTTCGATTTCTTCCATCACTTGGCGGACGGACAGTCGGATGCCATAGGTCTTGTCTTGGGAACGCTCCATTTCCGCCGCCTGGCTCTCCGGTGTTGAACACCAGGCGCAACAAAGCGGACATCCCTTGAAGAACACCACAGTGCGCAGTCCATCTCCATCGAAAATCGACGATTTTTCAATTCGCAAAATCAATCCTTGTTGTTCAGCCATTCCAGTTCACTTTACCCCACTATCTTCTTTTGGGTGGTTCGGCTGATGATATCATTTTGCACGTCCCTGCCCAATTCAACAAAATACGCAGTGTATCCAGCCACACGAATCAGTAGGTCCCTGTGTTCCTCCGGATATTTTTGCGCCAGCAAAAGTTTCTCTTTGCTGATGACATTGAACTGTATATGGTGGATCCCAAGGGTACAGATGGACTTGAGAAGCGCCATCAGTTGAGCCTTCCCGTTTTCGGAGGCCAGTAGTTCCGGCTCCACTTTCATATTCAACAAGGTTCCCTGCACATAACGGGCGTGTGGAATCTTTGAGACGGACTTTAGGACCGAAGTGGGCCCTTCCGTGTCAGTTCCCACATTGGGACTCAGCCCATCGGCCAATGGCTTCCAGGCCAGTCTTCCCGAAGGCAAAGCGCCTACTTCCTTTCCGAAAGGCGTATTGCCTGAAACCGGCAGTATTCCCGTTGTCATTTTTCCGAATTTGCTTTGATAGCTTTCTATCTCATCGGCGATAAAGGTGAAGATTCCACTTGCCACTTCATCGACTTTTGGATTGTCATTGCCATACTTGTCGGCAGCCAGACATAATTGATGCACCTGTTCATGCCCTTCAAAATTGTCCGCCAGCGCGGCGCACAGTTCATCCATCGTCAATGCTTTCTCTTCAAATATCAGCTGTTTGACCGCAGCCATACTGTTGATCAGATCCGCCACGCCAATGAGAATGATTCCATTGCCGATATTATACTTCGCACCACCTGCTGAATAATCCTTGCATTTTTCTATACAATCCTTAAAGGTAAAAGACAAGGCGGGCACTGGTCTGTTCAGGCAAACATCATCCAGTATGTGGTTGCTTTTGATGCAACATCTGATGAGATATTTTGTCTGCCGCTTGACTGCGGCTTCAAATTCGTCGTAAGTTGAAAATCCTCTGGGATGTCCGGTATGTTCAGAGATGAACACCCCTGTCTTTCTTGAATGCCCATCGGTCAACACAAGTTCTATGATGCTTCCAAGATTGATTTCAATCATATCGGTCACACCATGCAATCGTCCTTCAAGATTGGTTTCCACGCATCCACACGGGTTCCAGTCCAAGGCTTCCCGAAGCGGTATCCCCTTGTTTTGCAGCATTTTTATGCCGGATTCATCATTGAAGAACGCAGGAAATCCCGTACCCAGTTCCATCAGGTCCACAACTTTGCGCAAAAACCGGTCCGGATTTTTTGCCAGATTGTATCTTACAGATAAAGAGGGTTGATACAATTGCACATCCATGGTTGCCTGAAGCATCATATATGATAATTCATTTACCGCATCCTGGCCGTTGTTGTCGACTCCCCCCACGCTGACATTCTGAAACATCGGATATCCTGCGCTGAACTCGGCGGTCACCCCATCCGCAAAGAAGCATGGCTCGCTGTATTTGATCCAAAGACAGTCCAAAAGTTCCTGTGCGTCCTCTTTGGTGATTGTGCCGTTCTGCAGATCCTTTTGGTAATAGGGCCATAAATATTGGTCCAGTCGACCCGGGTTGTAGGAAGCCGCGTTTTGCTCCATCACAATGCAGGTCTGATAAAAGTACATGGACTGGATCGCTTCCCAAAAAGAGGTCGCCGGATGTTCCGGCACCCTTCGGCAAACCTTTGCGATGGTTTCCAATTCTTTTTTTCGTTTTGCATTGTTCTCTCGCGAAGCCTGTTCCTCCGCCAGCTGCGCATGGCGGTTCGCCAGTTTGATCATACCTTCAGCCACCAGTTCCAGTGATCTGAGATAGACTTCTTTCTCATAATCTCCCGGGATGGTGATGTCCAGTTTTGATTTTCTCTCGTGTATGGTTTTGAGAATGCCCTGGACACCCTCCTCAAGAAGCCATCTATACCCTGCGGTGACTTCTCCAAAGCCCCTTGTTCCTTTGCTGTCCACCAAAATCGCTCCGTTGTCCTGCAGTATTTTCGCATCCTCGGGGATTTGCCGTTTCCACTGCTCTCCGGTTGTTCGTCCATGCCAAAAAGGCTGAATTTCTTCGAGGAACAGCTGGCGGTCCTCGTCTTTCAGCAAGAAAGGATCAAACGGTCGATTGCTGATGGTGTCAAGTTCGGCCTCAAGGATGGCACAGCTGCTGTCCGCACTGATGTTCCCGCCTCGAGCCTTGCTTCCACAACTGCCGATAATCAGTTCGTCTTCCTTGATGAAGACTGTTTTTTCAAGGCACTGCTTACGAAAAGCATAGGCTTTGCAAAGCACGGGCGGGCATCCGGCCGCCTCCTTGTACCCTTGCGTCAATATCCTGGCGGCCTCCAAGTCCACTTCGGGTCGGATGGAAATCAAGTCTTTCTTTAGTTTTGTCACACGTTGGGTTGCAGCCATTTTGACACCTCCAAATTTATTTGTTTCTATTCTATTTTCTTATGTTGGATTTTACATCAAGAAGTTTGCGATAAAACTTCATTTGTTTGCGAATAAAGATTGATTTTTTCATACCATTGGAATGGGGAATTGTATATAATGATAACAAACAAATTCACGAATCGCCTTTGTCATATAGCATATCTGAAATCCATGAAAGGTAACCGAGGTAGCAATATGTTGTTGGAGAAGAATTCATATCCAAACGATTTTCCCATCACCATAAGGGTGGGGAAGATCATGAACTACCCGATTCATTATCACCAGGATATTGAATTTGTTTTGGTTCTGCAGGGAGAAATCAAACTGAAGAATGGCGCTTTCAATTACTTGCTGCATCAAGGGGATGTGTTCATCAACAACGGTCACGAGGTCCACGGCATCCAACAATCCAAAGGCGACAATGTAGTGGCTATCGTTCAGGTGAGCAATCTTTTTTTCACCCAATATTTTCCGGATCTGACCAAAAGCTGCTACAAGACCTACAATGAGTACGAAAATGACATCCGGCGTGAGAATATCCGAAAAATACTTTTCACCATTCTGCTCGATTACTACAAGAAAAGCTTGGACTACAAACAAAAATGTATCAATCTGATGGTTGAATTGATAAAATACCTCAATGCATGTTTCAATTTATTCGCCTATGAAAATCGGATGATTGTCAATGTGGACACTGACAATGCCGTCCAAATTGAACGAATGACCCGAATCATAAACTATATCTACGAACGTCATACGCAAAAGATCACTTTACACGATTTGGCCGAGTTGGAACATCTCAATGCGTTTTATGTCTCCCATATCATCAAAAAAAATACCGGCATGAGCTTTCAGGAGTTGCTTTGCTTCGCCAGAGCCGAGTGGTCGGAAATATACCTGTTGGATTCAAACAAAACCATTTCGAGAATCGCACGTGAGGTGGGATTCTCAGGAACGCAATTCTATGAAAAGCATTTTATCAAATGGTTTGGCCACACACCCCTGGAACATCGAAACATATATCAATCGTATGTCAAAAGTCCCATCCAGGCGGAGAATATCATTTTTATGAATGCCACTTCGGCGATCAATATCATCCAGCAGAACCTGTCGCTGCTGAACTCACAGGATAAAAGCAACCGCAATGTCCAAAACATCAAACTGGATCTGATCGTGGACACGGCCGCTGATCCTCTTTACAGCATCTATCCATCGTTCAACGTGTCCATCACATTGGAAGACTTCAGGCATCTTGGCAACAGACTCTTCGACTGTCTCTCGAATTTCAACTGCAGGAAAGTGATTGTTCTGACCAATTTTGGGGAAGACGATATCCAATCGAACCAACTGGAGCAAGCGTTAAAAACCAATGGCTACAGGGTGGAGAAAAAACCGACGGGTTCTCTGAAGGGCGTCGAATCCTATGGATCGGATTCCATCGCCGGTCTGATTCACCTGTTGAAAGAAAACCTGATGAAGAAGAGCGGAGAAATCCCGGTGGATCTGATGGATGACGGAGATGCGGATGTTGTGTTGAAGGGCATGACTTCATTGCTCACCACTTGTGCCGTTCCAAAACCCTCATACTTTGGAGCCATCGGTCTATCCATGTTGCACGGTTCTCTCCTCGATTGGGGGAAGTACCACTCTGTCATCAAACTTGAAACCCCATCCTCCGGATATGCGGTGGTCGCGTTCAACTACAACGACGAGATTCAAAGGTTATGCACCAGAAATGCCACGATCCACGAAACCAAGGACCTCCTCAGTCGTTTCAACGACGAGTTGGACCTGAATTTTTCGTTGCGGAATCTGTCCGGGGATTTTGTGGTCACCCGCTATTCCATGGACGTGCGAAACAATATTTTTGATTACATGTCAAAGCTGAACTTTTCAAACCCGCTGAGCCGCGACGGCATCAAGTCCGCCCAATTGTACGCGGTTCCTTCCGTGGAAATTTATACAGAACATGTGGCAGGTGAACTGAGCCTCAATATTTCCTTGAAAGGGGTTGGAGCCCAGTTTGTGGTCATTTCAAAAGTTGGAGAGGTAGGTCGCGTTGAATAGGCATCGAAGAAAAGAGATTCTGTCCGTTTTTGGTCTGCTTGGTGCGGCGCTTTTGTGGGGCATCAGCTTCCCTGCCATGAAAGTGGTGGTGGATCTTCCCACGTTCTATATCATATCCGTCCGGTTCATTGTCGCATCCGCGGCCTTGTCCCTGGTTTTTTTCCGGCACTTCAGAAACTGCAATCAGCAAATAGTGAAATACGCCCTTTTGCTTTCCTTTTTCATTTTTTCAATGTATATTTTCTGTACCGTGGGAATCAAGTACACCTCGTCCGCCCGAGCGTCTTTCTTCAGTTGCCTGACCTTTATGATTGTCCCGTTTCTCAATTTGATGATCTATAAGTTCAAGTTGGGCAAAAATACCATTATCAGTGTGATCCTCTGCCTGACAGGAATATTTTTACTAAGTTACACAAAAGAGATTGGCGGTTTTGGGTTGAATCTGGGAGACATCATTTGCATTCTGGGTTCCCTCGCCGGATCTTTTCACATCATTTTTCTGGAGAGGGTCATGAAAAAGGAAAGGATGGATTCCATCCTGTTCACGGTTTTCTTGATGCTCTTCATCGCCCTATGGGGGACCATCACCGCCTTTTTCACCGGCTCCTTTCATGGTGTTTCCCCGACGTCATTCCATCTGGCGACCATTGTGTTCATCGGTCTTTTTTGCACCGCCGCCGCCTTCTTGCTTCAGTCCCTCAGCCAAAAATATGTTCCCAGCAATCGGGTTGGCATCATTTTGGCCATGGAACCCGCTTCCGGCTGTGTCTTTTCTGTGTTGCTTCTGGGTGATACCCTAAGTGTCTTTGGATGGCTTGGCGCCGCGTTGGTCATGGCTAGCCTGCTCTACACGGAAATCGCCGCAAGCAGAAGAGCGAACCGGTGAATCAGCCATTGGAATGGGTTTTTTCACCTTGGGATTCTGCCCGCATGGCCAGTATTCTTTCCCTTAGGGTCTTGAGAATCCGTGTCCTCTCCTGATGGAATGGCTCTTTTGGATCAAAAATGATTTTTTCGCCAATCCTTATCTGGTTGGCGTTCCGGTCCACATACACCGGATAAAATTGGACGCTCCACCCGTTTTTTTCGTGGAAAATTTTGGCCAACCGAACGAAACCGGTCTGGAAGCTCTTGATGTAAGGCTGGCTTTCGTCTTTGGGGTCCTCGGGGAAAATAAGGAGGTTCTTGCCCTGCTCCAGTTGGTCTATGCTTCTGTCGATGGTTTCGGTTATATTGGAACTTGAGTGATACACCGGAATCGCATCGATATATCTCATGATCCCGACGCAAATGGGACTGATCAGCGCCGCCACCACGTTGCTCATCGGAGAGCTCAGATGAAGGGTGGGCTCCACAAAGTCGTTTCTTATATACGTGCGGCATAGTCGGGTGTCAAAGTTTTCATATACCACCCACGGGACGAAATTTTGATTGGCGAAAAGCGTCAGAACAACAGGGCCGAAAAACCCCTCATGATTGGAAATGAAAATAGAGGATTTGGCGCCCGCTGCATTTTGCAAACCAAAAACTTCCGGCTTTTTCAGCACTTTTCTTAAGATAGCCGCCAACAAGCCATACGTTGGATTCTTCATATCTTTCCTGCAAAGCCTTTCGTCAACGCCTAAATGAACCGTTTCAGCAAATCGTCAATCATCGATGTTCTGTCCGATGGCTCTGGCCTGAAGGCCACGAATCTATCTTCATAGCAAGGTTTTTGAATCTCATAGAATTTGCCGATTGCGATTGGTCGGTCAGTCGATTCATAATCCCAGGCTCCAATGATTGCTGCGGCTTCATCGGCGTTTTGCGGATCGGCTGCTGTGGTCTCCACCACATTGTTGTTGTAAGCCTGATAAAGGTTGTTGAAAGTGACGCAGACCTGCAAAGTGTCGATAAAGGAAAACCCACGGTGCAAAACGGCTTCTTTCAGCAGCGCTCTGAAATGCTGTTTTTTGACGGGATAGCCACGGGCAATGAAAGTCGCCCCGCTTGCCAGCATCAATGACAAAGGATTGAACGGAGCTTCCTTTGCCCCCTCCGGCATGGTTCCCCCCTTGAAGGACTGTTGTGAAGTCGGAGTGAACTGACCGGTCGCAAGGGCATATGTCCTGTTGTCATGGACCACCACCGTCATATCCACATTGCGTTTTGCGGCAAAAAGCAGATGCTCCAACCCCTCCGCATAGGAATCGCCGTCACCGACGAAGCAAATCACTTTCATATCCGGATCCGCCAGTTTGATCGCCGTCGCCGGAGGCAGTGCTCTGCCATGTATGGTGTTGAAACTATTGATATTTATATAATCGACTATCTTGGCATGGTTCCCCACGCCGCTCAATACGACCACCTTGTCAAGATCCATTCCATCGTTTTGAAGCTCCTCCAAAACAGCCATCAGACTATGAAGAATTTCGAAATTTCCACAGCCAGGGCACCATGTGATCGGAGCCTCGGTTTTAAGTGGCCTATTCGGTCCGACTGTCGTCGGATTTTGTCGCTGACTCATTTGATCACCTTCTTCAATTCCGCTTCAAGATCTTCCAAGGCAAAGGGTCGACCATCGTATTTCAAAACCTTGGCGTCCACCGGAAATCCATTTTGTGCCATCAGCTTGGCCATTTGACCTTTGGCATTGCATTCCATGGAAATCACCTGTTCCACGCCTTCCAAGGCACGAGCCACCGCCTTTCTGGGGAATGGTGAAAGAACCACGATCTGTATGGCTTTCAGTCCAAGTTTAGTGGCGGTTTCCACGCATACCCCTTTGTTGGAGCCCCAGCAAAGCAATGCAGTGTTACCATCACCGTATACTTTCACCTGTTCATAGGTCTCCAAATCTTCGGCCAGCAGTTTTTCCTTATTCACCAGGTTGTCGGACGATGCTTTGGCTATTTCCGGATTTTCTCTGGCATAGCCCATTTTGTCATGAATATAGCTGTTTGCCTTTATGACACCACCGTTTCCGGGAATTTCCCTCCCATCCATCACGCTTTCTTCCTCAAGCATTGGAGCAGCTTGTCTGTCAAAATTGAAAATGCCCAAGCCGAGGGTCTTGTCGATCAAGACGATAGCCGGCATCCTGAACTTCCATGCTTTGTTCATTCCGACGCCAGCCCAATAATATGCCTCTTCGGCATCCCCGGGGGCAACAACAAAACGGGAAAATTCTCCATGACCGGCGTGTAGAACGAACATCAAATCTGTCTGCCCCGTATAGGTGGGCATCCCGGTGGACGGACCGGCCCGTTGCCCCATGATTGTCACCACAGGCAATTCCGACATACCGGAAAGTCCCAAGCCTTCCACCATCAGACTGAATCCTCCACCTGATGTGCCGATGGCATTTTTGACCCCCATATAGGCATAGCCCAGCGCTGTCATGATGACAGCGATTTCACTTTCCGGCAGAACCACCTGCAGTCCGGCTTCCCTCTCCAATCCAGCAAAAAATTCCAGAATCGGAGAGGTGGGTGTCATCGGATAAGCTGTATATGCCTTGAGCCCGGTCTGAAGCAAGCCAAAACCAATCGCCTGACAACCGTTGAGAACCGGTTGTGGATTCCCATGGTTCGCCTCGCCGGCGGCCGTTCGATCCGGTGGAAAGCTCCGCTGGGTCTGATCATATAGCCGCCGCATGAGTTCCAGTTCCGCGCCAACTTTGCCTGGATGGTGTTTTCGGACCACTTCTTCGACCATAGGCCAGCCGATGCCCAATTGTTTGGCCAAGACAGCCACCAACCCGGTGGCTCCCATTGCCTTGTCTGAATCATACAATATCAGTGTATCCGGCAAAAAATCAGTGCGGTGCAGGTCGAGGGTTTCTTGGTCAAGGGCCAACACAATGTCGGGCTTGCGTTTGTGTGCGGCGATCTTTTTCTCTGCGGCTCGAACAAGGGCAAATTGATGTTGCCCCCTGATAACGGATGGGAAGTCATTATACCCATAGATATGATAACCCAGGCGGGTGAAAAGCCTGCATAATATCATGCAGGCCTCGTTGATTCCGTATCCGTTCGGGCCTCCAATCAAAACTGTGAATTCTTTCATATGGGCCACCTTTCATTCAACTGCAGTATACCACGCCAAATTGTTGATTGGTAGCCGGAAAAACAAAAGATACCCATAACATATCATGGGTATCATATAAAACACTTCACATATATTTTCTGTGCAAATTGATTTTATACCTTTGTGATGATTCTTTGAGCTCTTCCTTGTGCCCTGACAATAATTCTGTCCATCCTGGCTTCGTCATTGTTCCCAAACGGGCACGCCCGATCCATCCTTTTTTTGTTTTGCTGGTTCGGTTCTATTTTTCTCTGGAAACTTGCATTGTCGATGTTCTGTCCTGTAATTTTAATTGTTTTTTCTATATAACTACTCATGTGAGTACCTACCTTTCTGATATTAGTGTCGATTGATATTGAACATGGGGTATCCCGCTGCCCCCAGTTCCTACATTTCCAAAGTTTAGATTGTTTCGCCATTGCACTGTTTTTAAAAAAAATAAGCGACCGTATTTGTCAGGTCGCAATTTTAGCTATATTGTAAATATGGAATCAACGTAGCAGTTTGGTTCAGAACCAAAGCATTTAGAAATCTATATATGTATTATAGCACAAAGAATAAAAAAAAGATAGAGGGTATATTTACAATTGATCAACGATGGATAAGATTGATACAAACTGTGGTTGGCTTAGCGAACAAATTGAGATATCGGCTATTAAAAACCCAGATAAAACATGTACAACGCCAGCAATAAAATGACCGCCCCTGTAAAAATCCTCAGTCCCTTGCTGAGAGATCCGTATTTGCCGCTCGATGTGACCTTCTTCACAAAACCCATGGAGGTGCCCGCAACGACCACCAGCACGGTGTGCCCCAATGAGTAAAGGAGCAACAGCAGAATTCCCCAGAGCAGATTTCCTTGATTTGCAACGATGGCAAGTAAGACCACCAGGACCGGTGTTGCGCAAGGCGATGCGAACAAACCGCCCAAAATGCCGGACAAAAAAGCCCCGGCAAAACCTTTTTTGGTGTTCATGTCCGTGGCAAAGGAGGATGGAACAACCTGGATCACCTCCCAGGTTTGGAGGGCCATTAGAAGCATCAATACCCCAAGGGCCAGATACCACCAAGTTCCGGAACCCTGGACAAGTTTTCCTGCAAGGGACGCAACCGCTCCCAGCAAGGTGAACGTCAACGCCATCCCTAAGGCAAAAATAAGCGATAATCGAAATGCACGCTTTGTGTTGTCGCTTCCAATTCCACCCACATATCCGATTACCAAAGGCACCGTGGACAACGAGCAGGGCGTGAATGCCGTCAGCAACCCTGCAAGGAGCGCCAGGAACGGAGCCACCCATATATTGTCGGAAATCATCCCCGACATTTCAGCCAACCATTGATTGATCAAATCCGTCATTATTTTATGCCCATTTCTTTCAGAATCATCTCCGCTTGTGTTTTGGTCAAGCCGCCCTCGTGGGCGGTGTATGTGTGAAGCCCTGTATTCTGGTCGGAGTACATCTTCATGGGAATGGCCGATGCGTCTCTGGGAACATATGGATTCCCGGATGCGTCTATCAAAATCTGGGTCGGAATCACACTCACTGGAAATCCATCAGCCAGTTCTTGATATTTTGCCACATCGACATATCGGATGATCGCTTTGCCCTGATATTCTTCATTGAGCGTCTTGAGGATAGGTGCGAACTCCCTGCACGGCTGGCAATAATCTGCCCCAAAATCAATGATGATTGGCAGTCCATAGGACTTCAGGTGCTCCAGATCCAACTTCTCCGTCACATCCAACGCAAAATCGGGATTGCCGGTTCCCATTTTTGTGCTGTCATTCAAGGTGTTTTTGACCGCCCAGACAGCGACGACCGCAATGGCCACAAGACCGATGATGATGATCGTTTTCATTTTTTTGCTTGCTAAAATTGACATTGAAAGCTCCTCTCCCTTATAGCTCTTCTCCCTTTGGCCGTTCATTCGACTGCCCTTGACAATCCGTCGGCTCTCTTCTTGTTCCAGTTGATGGTATGATGCAGGTTTCCGAAAATCCGGCTGTGGGAACTCCCAGGCTCACTAAAAGCCGGGCCCAGTAATTGACCTGTGCGGCGGTGCTGGAAAGAATCACAATTTCCCGTGGCGAAAAGCCTTGCTTCAATTCCTCGATAAATGCCGATGGCACCTCCACCGGTGTCTGCGATATGATTTTTGTATATTCAATGGCCAATTGTTCCTTCTTTGAGAAAGTGTGGATGGTTTCCAATGCCATGGATCCGGTCAATCCCTGCATCTCTTCCGGTGTGATGCCTTCTTTTTCGTATTCGAATGAATTCATGTCAATGCAAAAGGGACAAGCCACACAAATGGACGCTTGTATGCGAATCAGTTTCAAAATCCGCCGGTTGAGATCCTTCTTCCCGTGGGCCACCAGCGATTCCAAAATCCCGGAACTGATCGCGACCTTGGGATACCACGCCAACAGTCTGGGAGCCAGCAAATCTTTTTTGGTCACCCGTCTGGAAACCCAAATCCCAGCCTTTATGAAAATTGGAATTCGCCTTGGCGGCTCAATGTAAGCGCGCTGTTCGATGGCTGCCACCTCCTTCGCAGATTTTCAAATTCAATTCAATTGATAATAATATTATACACTCCAAATGGTAAAAGTATGTGAGTTGCTCACTATCATTGGCCCTTCGGGATACCCGGGGGCGGGGATTGTCCACTTGCCCAGCGGCGAACGCCGCTATGGGTTCTTGAGTGTCCGACATTTCATAATACTTGTCGAAGCAGTCGATCAAATGTCCAAACAGCACATTTTTGCATTCCGGCTTCTTTTGCATGATCCGCCATGCATTCTTGACAACGTTGGCCGCAGCGATCATGGAATCGGAATCAGGCAGCGCAAAATATTTGCCATGACCTCGGTGATAATTTGTTCCTCGTCAGACATCGTCTGTATCATTGAAGCCAATTCTGGCGTGGCGATATTATTTTTCATCCCAGGTTCACCTCCCATTCCACTTTACCCCAGAATTATCGGGATGTGAATTGTTTGGCTGAACAAGGATGTTTGGCCCTATCCAATGCTTTGGGTTTGCTTTTCCCTGGTCACAAATTTACCGATGCCGGCCCAGATAATCTCCGCAAGAAAAAATCCGACACAGAATTGGATCACGTTCATGGGTATGCTCAGGGCCGATACAGCGAAATTGCCATACATCAATCCGCCGGCGACAAAGTATCCGAACACCATCCAGAAGCCGGCCAGGGTGATACCAAGAATGTGGTAAACCGGCGAAGCGATTTGTCGCTTTCTGCGCACGAGCAGCGCGATGATGACGAGCAACAATGGAATGATAAGGGACACCACCATCATCTGGGATTCCATTTTGGAAACCAAACCGGAAACCTGCCCGACGGAAACCGTATCCGAAGTGAGCGCCGCAGGGTTGGCGCTGGCGGTGTTTTTGACGATCAGCACCGTCAGGAAGTTGAAAACCAGCCACGTGGCAGCGATGGCTACGGCAACCAATGTGGTGTTTCGTCTGCTCTTCATGGCCTTCTCGATGGCCAGGCCCATCAAGACCGCCATCAGTGTTTTAATGATAAGGGTTGCCGGTGCCCATTGGGCGTAGCCGGAAAGAATATCCGCCAACGCGGAACCCATTCCAGCCGCCATGGCTCCGTATTTCCAGCCCAAAACCAGGACTGACAGGAAGACCATGGAATCTCCCGCATGGATATAGCCTCCCGTGTTCGGCACGGGAATGATGATTGCAATTGTCGCCACAGTGACTGCGGCGGTCATCAGACCGGTTAGGGTCAGGGTCTTTGTCTTATTCAAAGTGTTCATGATTTTACCTTTCATGGTTGTTTTATTTGGCGCCATGTATTATATTAAAGCAAAAGTGTATATTCTGTAATATACAGATTTTTAGTTTTTATGCAGTACAGATTGGGAGCGCAAATGGACACTTTTCAACTGGCATTGGATTCAAATTCCAAAACCCCCATGTATTATCAGATTTATTTGTTCCTTCGTGACGGAATCCGCTGCGGCGACATCCCAAAAGGAGAAAAATTACCTTCCCTTAGGGAAGCCGCCAAAGGGTTGGGCGTCAGTGTCACCACAGTGGCGGAGGCCTACAGCCAACTGGCGGTGGAGGGATACGTCAGAAGCCGGCCCAAATCCGGCTATGTGGCCAGTGGCATTGATTCCTTGCAGGCGAGGCAACCGTCCGCCGGTTTTTCCCTCCGCCCGTTTGGTTCGCTTGGCGGCGGCAAACCTTGGGGTGATGCGCCCTTCATCGATCCCGCATGCTTTGATTTCATCAAGTGGAAGAAATGCGCCAACCAAATACTCACCGACTATCCCCACTTGCTTCTGACAGAGGGTGATCCTTGGGGCGAGGCTGTGCTGCGGCAAGAAATTTCCAGGTATGCTTATCAGCATCGCGGCGTCCAAAACAGTCCCGGTCAGATTATTGTGGGAGCAGGCATTCAGCCAATCGTGGAGTTTTTATGTCTACTCTTGAAAAAGGTTGGCATTGGCCGATTGGCCATTGAGGATCCGGGGTTTTCCGCGGTCCAAAAAATCTTTGCGCAACGTGATTTCCGGATTTTGCCGATTCCCGTCGATCCCGACGGCATTCGGGTCTCAGTCCTGCCAAACGAAAAAAACACAGTTGCCTATGTCAGCCCTTCCAACCAGTTTCCCCTCGGCTCCGTGATGCCGGTCGGTAAACGTTACGACCTGCTGGATTGGGCCCGGCGCAGCGGGAACTTCATATTGGAAGACGATTATGACAGTGAACTTCGCTACTATGGAAAACCCATCCCCAGTTTGCAGGGAATGGATTCGGCTGGGAAAGTGGTATATTTGGGTTCCTTCTCCAGCACGCTGTTTCCTTCCATCAAAATAAGTTATATGGTTTTGCCGGAAAGCCTCATGCGGTACGCATCGGATTCCATCGGTAGTTACCGTCAAACCTGTTCCAAAGCGGAGCAACTGACCTTGGCACTCTATATGAAAAATGGGCTGTTCCAGGTTCACGTCAAAAAACTGCGCAGGCTCTACGCCCAAAAAATGCAAGAAGTAGCGGTGGCGATCAAAAAAAACCTGAGCGGCACTGTCAAAATTTTGCAAAGCGTCTCTGGTGACCATATGCTTTTATCCGTCAAGAAAATACGCCCCGCCGACGATCTATGCCGGCAGGCTCGGGCGTTGAATCTTGATATTTCCCAGGTCACCTACTTTTCTCAGGACGCAAAATCCGACGATGCCCATCTTTTGATTTTTTACTTCTCAAAAATTCCAATGGACAAAATCGATTCCGCCATCAGGTTGCTCGCAGAATCCTGGCTCGGCTGAATCGACACAATCAAAAAGCGCATGGTTTCGCCGTGCGCTTTTTGAACTTGGCATGTATGTGTGATTATTTTGGAAAAGGTTTCAATGGATTATTTGTCGGCTCTTTCCTTTCTCCTGAAGGCGAATGGTGCGATGGCACCAGCAGCGCCCAGCATTGCCAGGAACAGCCAGAGGTTCACACTTGCATTGTCGCCGGTCAACGGGAATTCTTCCGACTCAAACTTGTTGATGATATTGACGGCGGTTCCCTCTTCTGTGATGACAACCACCGGTTTGTCGATGCTGATTTCGAATCCCAGTTCATCGACTGTGCCGGTCAGAGGTTTGCCGTTTTTATCGGTTTCAGCGATATAGTAGGTTGTTCCCGCTTCCAGTGGATTTCCGTCAATGTCCGTCACAAATTCGGTTGTGGTTGAGGAATTGCCGTTCATCTTCAGCGGTTTTACTTCTGAAACCATCTCAGTAAGCGCTTTGTCTGCAAACAATGCGACATAGAATGTACGATTGCTTGCGAAAGGTTTTCCGTCCACCGTAACTTTCTTATTGACAGTGATGGAGCCGACCAGTGGAAAGTCTTGCGGTTCGAATACGTTTGTGATGACTGTTTCGCCATTCATCAGATTCGGCGATAGCGTCACAACGCCATTCTCATACAAGATCTTTGTCCAATCCGGTATGATTGGGGTCACAATGGTTCCATCTGTGTTGGTTTGGATGATGTTCCCTTCAGAATCAGTTTCAAAGACATAGTATGTCTTGTCCACCACCAAACTATCAAACACAGCAGTCGCCGATGTGGAATCAACTACATTAAGTTCCTTCACATCACTTACTCGAACCATCGTTCCTTCCTGATTTTCAAATAAAGCTGCATAGAACGAGTAGTTCACTGTAATCGTGGGATCTTCAGTCAAAACCTCCACATTCTTTGTGACTGTGATGGTTCCCGGAGTATAGGTGTTGGTCACGGTGACATCCACGGTTGTGTCCTCACCGCTGGCCACTTCATAGGTTGCCGGATCCACCACAACACTCCACGGTGCCTCGATGCCCGGTTCGGTCACGGTGTAAGTTCCCGGAATCAGGCCATTCCATGTTTGCGTCATCCCTTTTGTCTGGTTGAACACCTTGGTGTCGCCGTTGGGATAGGATGGCCCTTTGATGGTGATGCTGAAGTCCGGCACGGTCAATCCAATCGCACCGTTTGTTTCAACAGTCTTCAATACGGTCAGTGAGCCCGGTGTGTAGGTGTTGGTTACGGTGACATCCACGGACGTATTCTCGCCACTTGTCACTTCATACGTTGCCGAATCGATCACCACACTCCATGGCGCCTCAACACCCGGTTCGGTCACAATATAGGTGCCCGGGATCAGGTTGGTCCAGGTCTGCTTCATTCCAATGGTTTCATTGAACGTCTTGGTATCGCCATTGGGATAGGATGGTCCCTTGATGGTGATGCTGAAGTCTGGTATGGTCAATCCCACCGCACCGTTTGTTTCAACAGCCTTCAATACGGTCAGTGAGCCCGGTGCGTAGGTGTTGGTGACGGTGATGTCAACGGTTGTATTCTCTCCGCTGGTTACAGCATAGTCCGTCGGATTAACCACCACACTCCAAGGCGCCTCAATCCCGGATTCGGTCACGGTGTAGTCCCCCGGAATCAAGTCATTCCATGTTTGCTCCATCCCTTTTGTCTGGTTGAACACCTTGGTGTCGCCGTTGGGGTAGGATGGCCCTTTGATGGTGATGCTGAAGTCCGGTATGGTCAACCCCACCGCTCCATTGGTCACCACCGCCTTATGTACGGTCAGCGAGCCCGGTGCGTAGGTGTTGGTGACGGTGACGTCGACAGATGTGTTCTCGCCGCTTGTCACTTTATACGTTTCAGGACTGATCTGCTCGCTCCATGGTGCCGCAACATCTGGTTCAGTCACGGTGTAGTCCCCCGGAATCAAGTCATTCCACGTTTGCGTCATCCCTTTTGTCTGGTTGAAGACCTTGGTGTCGCCGTTGGGATAGGATGGCCCTTTGATGGTGATGCTGAAGTCCGGCACGGTCAAGCCCACCGCTCCATTGGTTTCCACAGTCTTTTGCACGGTCAGCGATCCTGTTGCGTAGGTGTTGGTGACGGTGACATCAACGGTTGTATCCGCTCCGCTCGTCACATTATAGTCTGTCGGATTGACCACCACACTCCAAGGCGCCTCAATCCCGGATTCGGAAACCGTATAGTTGCCGGGAATCAGATTGCCCCAGGTTTGTTGCATCCCTTTTGTCTGGTTGAACACCTTGGTGTCGCCATTGGGATAGGATGGCCCTTTGATGGTGATGCTGAAGTCCGGTACGGTCAAGCCCACCGCCCCGTTGGTTTCCACCGACTTCAATACGGTCAGCGAACCAGGGGTATAGGTGTTGGTGACGGTGACGTCGACAGATGTGTTCTCGCCGCTTGTCACTTTATACGTTTCCGGAGTGATTTGCTTGCTCCAGGGTGCCGCAACATCTGGTTCAGTCACGGTGTAGTCCCCCGGAATCAAGTCATTCCATGTTTGCTCCATCCCTTTTGTCTGGTTGAACACCTTGGTGTCGCCGTTGGGGTAGGATGGCCCTTTGATGGTGATGCTGAAGTCCGGTATGGTCAACCCCACCGCTCCATTGGTCTCCACAGCCTTTTGTATGGTCAGTGAACCCGGAGTATAGGTGTTGGTGACGGTGACATCGACAGTCGTGTTCGCACCGCCTTCCACGACATAGTCTGTCGGATTCACCACGACACTCCAGGGTGACGTGATTCCCGATTCAGAAACAGTGTAGTTGCCGGGAATCAGGTTGCCCCAGGTCTGCTCCATGCCGTTTACTTGATTGAACACTTTGGTATTGCCGTTTGGATAGGACGGTCCAGTGATAGTGATGCTGAAATTCGGCACCGTCAAGCCCACGGCTCCATTGGTGACGACATTCTTCAATACAGTCAGGGAACCGTATAGTTTTTCATTGAACACAGTAAAAGTATCAGCTGCGCTTCCTCCATAAACCGGTGTCACAAACCCAGCCGGAACAGGGTCTTCCAAAATGGAATACGTGATGGGGAAAATATCCTGTCCTACTGTATAATAGATGGGAATGTTGACGAATTTTCCTTGCCATGGGGCGTATTCAGGATTTGTGTTGGAATCCACGGTTCCATCCAATGTGATTGTTGCCGCGACATACGGTGTGCCTGATTCGCCTTTTTGGCCGATCAACTTGATTGTCACAGGCTCCGCGTCGTTGTTGTTGGCCCATGTTTTTTCGACTAGAATGTCTTTCTTGGCCAATTCTCTGGTCGGCAGCGGAATTGTCTTTTCTCCAGCCTTGTCAAAGGTGACATGCAGGCTGGATCCATTATAAGCGCCTGCACCCAATACGACGGTTCCACCTTCAAAAAGGTTGGGCGCTCCGCTTTCCGCCAGATGGGCTTGATAGTACATGGTCCAGCTTCCGCCGTACCATGTCATCAAAGCATTAATAAACGAACCTGTTTGCGCAGTCGACGATCCGTCAGTGTAGCCTAACACATTGGGCGTCACATGATACCTTAAAATGGTATCGCCCGTGTACCCGGCAGGAATGGTCAGGCCACCTGATGTGAGTTCCACAGGGTCTGCGACTGTGAATGCATTTGCACCCATAAACTGAGTGCCCGGCTGGATAATCGATTTTCCATAAGTGGCCTGGGCATATGCCTCGATCTGTGCCTTGGTGTAAAGCGTCGGGCTGCCCGAATATGGGACGTAAGGTCCGATGAACCAATCGGTCGCCTGATCATACCCAAGGGCTCCGGTGCTGGATTCCTTGTAGTCCAGGTCAAAGTCGATATATTGGCCCGTCGGCACATAGCCTTCCGCATTGGCCCGATATGGGACATAACTGCCCTCATAATATTTGACTATATTGCCCGGCGTCCACGTCCCGCTGACATTGTCATAGCCAGCCTCGGACCAGGTCGTGCTTGCGGCGGCGAACGCCGATGCCGGTATCAAAGCCAGGATCAACAGCATTACGGTCAGGTTTGCGATCCATTTTCTGCTTCTTGAATGCATTGACATAACCTCATCTCCTCTCATAATAATATTACTATTTTGGGGGATTGAACCCGTGCCTCCTATCGGCTCCATGTCTATCATTGAAAATCCGGACAAAAATTACCGACACAAGGTCGGTTACGCTATTGGCTCCATCCAGTGCAAGCGTCCAGTTCGAACACCGGAAATCATTGCCCCCCTCTTAATGTATTTCTTTGTCAGAATAACATACCATAAACCAATTATATTTGCAAGAATATTTGGAATATTTCTCTATGCCCAAACAGTTCATCAGGAGTGGAACTGGATCAGCCCTTTCATGTCTAGATGGCAACGTTCCGATTGGCCGATTTTAAAAGTGCAATCACCTCTTCATCCTCAACCTGTCGAAAGTCCTTGTAATAAGCGCCGACCGCCCCCAAGTAATTCCGATCGATGTCCAATGAAATCAAATCATCCGCCATCGACAATAGGGTTTGCGCCGTTTCATAAGGGGTGACAGGAATGGCAACCACAACTCTTTTGGGCTTGCGCTTCTTCAATTCCAGGATGGCCGCCATCATCGTGTACCCAGTGGCGATTCCATCATCCACGATAATCGTCGTTTTTCCTTCCACATCTTTGGTCAGGGCATCGCCCAAGTATTCAATTCGCCGTCTCATTATCTCTTGCCTGACTTTCGTCAGCTCATTTTGAAACCAAGAGGGATCCACTCTTTCGAGCTCGAGGGAATTGCATATGGGTTCTCCCTGTTCAGCAACCGCGCATATCGCATATTCCGGATTTGACGGATGCCCCACTTTTTTCGTTATGATGAGATCCAAGGGAGCATTGAACTCCCTGGCAATTTTCTCCCCCAACACCACACCGCCTCTCGGCAGTGCAAACACCACAATATCCTGCCCTTTGTATTTTCTCAATGCTTTGGCAAGCCTGATTCCGGCATCCCTTCGATCCTCAAACAGCATTTCGCTCCCCTCCTGTCTCTATTTGACCACCAAGACAGGAACCTCGATTTGGTGAAGGATTTTGGTTGTGACGCTGCCTGTCATGATCCTATTCCGCAGCGCGCCGAGGCCATGGGATCCCATGATGATCAAATCAATTCCATGGGCATCGACATAGTCCAATATGGTGTCCACAACACTGCCGTAAATGCTCTCCGTCTCAACATGTAAGTCCGTTCCGTCAAAAACCTTCTTTGCCTGTTTCAGCATTTCAAGGCTATATTTGGTGATTTCATCGGGTACCGCCATCACATAGACATAGTCTATTTCGCCAATGCCCTGATCCCAGCCAGGGGGAACCACATGGAGAATCGTCACCTTCGCATCCAACGCCTTCGCCAGCTCCTTGCCAACCTCGACGGCTTTCGTGGCATTCTCCGAACCATCGATGGGTATCAAAATATTTTTCATGCCGACACCTCCTCTTTGTCACACATTGCCCATATGCACATACTTCAAACCAGCTTTTTCACCGATCTGTCTGGCCAACTCCAGTGTCGCCATTGGCGTGACGGGGGTTTCAGTCATTTTCCAGCCGGGAAAAAATCTGGTGATATGCCAAGGCACCTCCACAGATAGATCCTTCACGATGAAGGACGCGATTTCTTCAAGTTCCTCCTTGGTGTCGTTGATTCCGGGAATGATGAGCGTGGTGATCTCATCATGGATTCCCGCCCGATACAGATATTTCAGCGTCTCCATGACGTGAATGGCGGTGCCTCCACAGTATTTTTCGTAAATGCCATGGTCAGGCCCTTTGAAATCAGTATTGGCCGCATCCAGATATTCCCTGATCAAATCCAGCGTTTCCACCGTCATATAGCCATTGGTCACCCAGATATTTTTCAATCCTTTTTCCTTGGCCAATTTCATGGTATCCAACGCATATTCCACAAATATTGTCGGTTCGGAGTAGGTGTAGGAAATCGACCGGCATCCCGCTTTGACGGCCGCGGCCACATGCTCCTCCGGCGAAATCTCCGTCCCGAGAATGGGTTCGCTTGGCTTCGACGCCTGTGAAATTTCCCAGTTTTGGCACCAGGGGCAACGAAAATTGCACCCCACGGTTGCGAAGGAATAAGTTTGTGTCCCTGGCATGAAATGATAAAGGGGCTTTTTTTCGATGGGGTCGATATGGCAGGCGATGGTCTTGCCGTAATTCAGGGCGTACAGGGTGCCTCCCCTGTTTTCCCGGACGCCGCAAATCCCCCGTTTGTCCTCCGAAATGACACATCTGTGGTTACATACCGCACATTTGACTTTATGTTCTTCCAGCTTTTGATACAACGAGGCTTCTATCATATCAATATACCTCCATTTTCTACAAGATCCATTCCCTTGTTCAGTGGGAAAGATACGCCTTTGACGCTTCCCTCAAGGATTCCGCCCGGTCCGTCCTCTCCCAAGGTAGGTCCAGATCCGACCTGCCAAAGTGACCATAACAGGCAACTTGCCTATAGATCGGTGCCCGTAGATTCAAATCCCTGATGATCGCAGCCGGTCTTAAATCAAACACTTTGCCTATCATCTCAACAATCGACTGATTGTCGACGATTCCGGTGCCGAAAGTTTCCGCCATCACTGAAATGGGGTGGGACACGCCAATGGCATATGCCAACTGAATCTCGCACCGCCGAGCCAGGCCCGCCGCCACAATGTTCTTCGCCACATATCTGGCCGCATAGGTCCCGGAACGATCCACTTTTGTCGGATCCTTTCCAGAGAAAGCGCCTCCGCCATGCCTTGAATAACCCCCATATGTGTCCACAATAATCTTTTTGCCGGTAAGACCCGAGTCTCCCACCGGTCCGCCGATGGTGAAACGTCCAGTTGAATTGATGTAATATTTGGTTTCACCATCAATCAAGTCGCCCGGAAGAGTCTTTTTGATCACTTTTTCAATCATGTCATGCCGTATTTGCTCGTATGTCACCATCTCGTCATGCTGGCAGGCAATCACAACGGAATCGATCCGCTTCACTTGGTCGTCATCGTATTCCACTGTCACCTGTGTCTTCCCATCAGGTCCTAGATAAGGAATCTCCCCTGATTTTCTAACACCTGCCAGTTTTCGGGCCAACCGATGGGCGAATGTGATGGGGGCAGGCATCAATTCGGGTGTCTCATCACAGGCATAGCCAAACATGATACCCTGATCTCCGGCTCCGAGCAAATCGATTTCATCCGTCGAGCCCTGGCGGCATTCAATGGACACATTGACACCAATGGCGATATCCGACGACTGTCCGGTGATGCCCGTTAAAATCGAGCAGGTGTTGCAGTCCAGACCGACTGCAGAATTGGTATATCCGATGTCTTCCAGAATTTTTCGGGCGACACCGGAAATATCCACTGTGCTTTTGGTGGTGATCTGACCGTTGATCAGAATCAACCCGATACCAGCCGTTGTACTGCAGGCGACCCTGGCATAAGGGTCTTGCGCCAGAATCGCATCAAGAATGCCGTCAGATATCTGATCACATATTTTATCCGGATGACCTTCAAGAACCGATTCTGATGAAAAAAGTCTTTTCGCCATATCAATCATCTCCCTTCATCGGATGCTCCTTCAATCCAACTGGTCGCAACGCATTCCGACGGATAAAGTGAAGAGGATTCGTTGAGTTCCTTCAAATGAATGGGGAAACTCAATCCAATCCTCTTCCAAAGCTCTTTCTGAGCGCTGCACCAAGGTGACTGCAACCCTACACGCACCTTGGCGTTCATTCACTCATTATCCGGGTTGAGATCGATCATCCATTCGCCGATATCGACGGGATGTCCTTGAGATATGTCAATTTGCTCTGCACCCCATTGATCATATGAATTATCGAAATACTCGTCGAGGTATGGTTGTTCATTCCCTACATTCCCGTCTGTGTAAAGGATGAAAACACCATGGTCCTGGTTGAAATCCCGCATCTGGAACTCACCGTTTTGGTCTGTTGTCGCTTGTAGATAGTCGCCGCCCCAATCCGAATTGCCGGGATCATCCGGCATATCCGCGAACTGTGCCCAGACTGTGACGCCAACCGCCGGTTTATTCACTTGATTGACTTCATCGAAGTATACAAGACGTCCCGATATATTGACGAATTCGTTGTACTCCAACAGAACGGGGGCTCTCTCAACGTTTTGGCCCGCAGCGGGCAGCCAGGAGAATTGTCCGTTCAATGTGGTGAAATATCCTTTGTAGTCCGGTTTATAGTTGGGCACATCATATGGCTCAGTGCTGCCGGGCAATGCAAACATCGGGCAGTTCACCCACATCTGCCATGGGTATGGTTTCAATCCCTTGAATATATAGTAGCCATTTTCGTCTGTGCTCACAAGTTGGAAACAGTTTATATAACTGAGTTCCTGATGGCATATGGACATCGGGAGATCGACCATGGGCTGACCTTCCCTTCCAGGATAAGTGTCATATACGTAGCCGCTTATTTGACCGGGTGTATCCAGCTTGGCGCTGATCCCACCGGTTGTTTTGCCATACCTGATTGTAATGGAGTCTCCCAATCGCACGATAGGGGCGTCCGGATAGGCCTCCATGGCATAGGAATCAAGATTTTGAGGTACAAACATGACTCTATATTCACCGGCCGGCAAAGCGATTTTATACTGTCCGTTTCTGGCGGTCAGTGCGGTCCCGGCCAGTGTCTTCCAATCCGGTTGTCCCAATCCATCTGTGTTTGTCCAGTCCCGCTGATAAACATATACTTGTGTATTCGAGACGGGTTTCCCATTCTGATCAACGACCACGCCAGAAAGTGTGCCTTTCAGCACTTTCCCTGCATATGCGTCAGAAGGGAAGCTCCCGCATATCGCAACGGCAAGCACAAGAATCATCAGCATGGATACTTTTTTAATGTGCTTCATCGAAATCACGCTCCCTTACGCTAATCATCGGGTTGCAACTTGATTCTATCACTGTCGTTCCTGGTCGTCAATAATTATTCAGAATATTCAATTAATTATACATCCTGACTTTCTGGGGACATGAAAACAGCACCGAACGGATCAGTGCTGCCTCTATTTTTTAAACTTCTACCATTTTGGCCTTGATGCCATCCAATTTGTTCAACTCATCGACCAGTGAATCGGCCTTTGGATCATCCGGCACCAGTTGAAGAATGACCAATCCTTCATCCGAGCACGTGGAACCCGCCTCGTGCAGGCCAAGCCGCGCTTTGACCTGGCAGCCATGATCCGTGAGGAGCTTTTGAAGCTTATCCGCTTCCTCTCTTCGGTGTTGAATTCCGATTACAACTACTTTCTGACCCATACACTTACCTCCTTCTCTGAAAATAACCGAACCCCATGACAACTGGGGAGGTTATGGTTTTGTGTTGGCGTCGGATTGATTCGCAACGCCGCTTTTTGTAAAAGTCATGTTGGGATAGACGGTTTCCATCAAATGATTCGGGTAGTGGTCGTCCAAGAAAACATCAATGGTGTTTTCCGGCGAAATCCCGTCAATACGCTCCGACCACCGATGTACCGCCGCCACCGAAATGATGATGTTGAATGCGAAAAATATCGCAAATAGAATCGTTAAGGCATGGCCCGGCCTTGTGGGGATACACTCCACCAAACGCATTAGATAAGGGTAGATTCCTTTCATGAACACAATGCCAAGAATGCCCCAATAGAACATTAGAATCAGACTGGTCCTACCACCTAAAATGGACAAAGGCTGGGCGGAGTAATTCCAGGAAACCGCACCAAATGCCATTTGCTGCAACAAGCTGGACAGTGCCTCAAAGCCGCCGCCAATCAGCGCGCTTGCGATGAAGCTCCAGAAAATATGGTTCAGTGACGCTTTGTGCAGAAAGAGAACCATCAGAACCGCACCGAACCCATATACCTGGTTGAACGGCCCGTAAAGCAGTCCTTGCCTGCTTTCAAAATGGCCGAATTGAGTCAGGGAAATGATCATCTCAACAACATACCCGACGGCGCTTGCGATGATGAAAACCCAAAAAATCTTATATAGACTCAGTACATAGGTAGATTGCACCTTCTTCAGGTTGTTTGAAGTGTTTTTGCCCATGTATTCCCTCAATGCCACTATCAGGCAAACCGGAAGTCGTCTTTCAGGTCGTCCGGTGCCAGCAGAAGAATAGCCGATATTGGCTACTCGATCACCGTGATTTTTTCTTGATTCGGCGCGTGGGGCGCACCCGGAGTGTTGGCATATCCCAGCAATATCCCCATTCCACATTCATACCCTTCAGGGAATTGAAGTTTTTCTTTGAAATATGAAGCCTTGTTGCCAGCGAAGGCCAAAAGGGTGAAACCGCAATGTACACTGTTTATACCCAATGAAGTCGCGGCCAGCACGATATTCTGAGCCAATATCCCACAATCAATCAGTTCGGCGCCCTTTGGATAACCTTCTTTTATCGCAATCACAATCATTCGGGGCGCGTTATAGAACAATTTCCCTCCCCGTGCCATAATCCGTTGATACATGGACTGATCCGGCATCGAGGATAACGTTTTTATCCCTTCCGCTTCCATTTCCAGAATAAGATCCCGATTCTTTACCACGATGACCTGCCACTGTTGCCGGTTCATCCCGCTGGGCGCTTGGATCGCGGCCTGTGCAATCAAACCAAGATGCTCGTCACTGGGGATCTTGTCCGAATAATCCCTGCAGGAAAAGCGCTCCGCAATATTTTTTAATGTCTCGTTCATCATCCATTCCTCCTATGCCATCATTGTACCACTATCCGACCCGCTAGGGAATACGATTGGTTTACGGACGGAATTTATATCGTGTGTGACTTTGTTCAGGTTGTGTCGATCCCATCCGTTTGCACACCAAAAGGCCGCTCATTTATTGTCCCAACAAAAAAATATCCTGGAAATCGTAATAATTTCAAGGATATTTTTGGTATGATCCAAAATTGTCGTCAATTCTTTTTGTTATGGCTGTTGATCGGATGTGTAACGGCATGATGGTTATGGCTTGCACCAACATTTCCAATGTGTGTGTCCGCAGGAGTGTTCTTCAGGGGAAAAACAAAAATCTTCGCATATCCATTCCGGGCGGTGCCATCCGTCATAACTGCGGTAATGGTCGCTTTACCAACCCCGATCACCGTGACAATTCCTTCGGGAGATACGGTGGCGACCGACTCGTTGCCTGAAGTCCAGGTTATCAGGCTGGAATCGACAACCTTTGAGCCGATCTTTGCGACAAGTGTGATCTGCGTCCCGATTTTACTTTGAGAAAGCTGTGTGACCGGGGATTTCAGATTGATCTTCGGCAAATCGGCTGTCGCCTCATCCTCTTGCCCTGCCTGTCCGGATTCCGACTGCGCCACAGCATCCGGGAGATCCGGAATGTTTCCTTGGGCTTGCACCATTTGGGTTGTTGAGTTTCCTTGGTTCAATTCGTCATCCGCATAGGCTGAGAGTGTTGGAATCAACGTTGCTGCCAACGCGAGGGATAAAACCAAGATCATTAACTTTCGTTTCATATATGCCTCCTTCCAATGGGTGGATTTCACCTTCAATGTTACACCGGGACTCTTGGGTCGTCAATGATGCCCGCATGTGTTAATTGTGTTTTTTGTGTGTCGAAGTTCGTCGCTTATATTTCCCGAGGCGGGCGCAAAGGTCCACCGCAATCCATGGCAATGCCATGGCAATGAAAACGATGACCCCCATGGCCATGAGGCCAAGTGTGTAGCCCCATCCGTCTCTTGCCGGAAGCCAGTCCAGAGGCGACGGAATTCCGGGGTTGAACGCCAGGAACTGATAGTTCAAGCCAATGCCGCTGAAGGCCACATCCACATATCGCAAAACCACAGAGGCGGGAATCAAAATGGCCAACGTTTTGAGCAGCGAGGAAAGGTGGATTTTGTGTCTGTACACAACGGCGAAGTAAACGACGACAAGGACAATGTACATATGGACACCGATGTAGGAATAGAATCGGAAACGATCGGGTCCCAGGCCGGGACCTGATATGCTGTCATCTGGAATCAAAAGAGAAAGCACCGCGCCAAAGCTTGTGAAGTAAAGGATTTCAAATATTTTACGACTTTTGGTGATGCAGATCGCAACGCTCAGCCACAGTGAAATGGCGCACAGCATCAAAGGGATCAGCTTGACCCAAGGGTTGGAATCGGCGTTGGCCATGTCCTGGGGATTGAAGTGGTAATAGAAGTCCTGAATATGGTAGCCGACTTCAACAGCTATGGCGATCGCCGTGGCGATGATACGCACGTTCCGGTCTGCTTTTCTGTCCTTCCGCAGCTGTTTGCGAAAAACCACGATGAGAAGCGCCAACGCCACTGTTGCCAAAATGACGCCGGTCTCCACGTTGCCCGGCATGGTGTATTGGAAAACGGATGCGCTGGGTTTGAGGGTGAAGAAATCCATAGGGGGTACCTCGTTTTACGTTATTGATGGGAACTTCTGGTCAGTGTCAACTGCAACCAGATTGCTGATTGTTGCGAAAACATATATAATCTGTCGGAGGTTGATCCTCACTCAGGAAAGCGAACGTACTCATCTTCATTTTACAACCAGCACCGGTACATCGACATGGTGTAGAGCACTTGTTGTGACGCTGCCCGTCATGAGCCGGTTTACCAATGCCCCCATGCCATGGGAGCCCATGATAATCAAATCAATGCCATGTGCGTTGGCATAGTCCACTATTGTATTGGCAGGACTGCCGTAAATACTTTCCGTTTCAACGTGATTGTCCATTCCAGCAAACCGCGTCTTCGCCTTCTCCAGCATTTCGGCACTATTTTTTTGAAAGATGTCAGGATCTGGTGGAATTGTTCTTTTTGAATCAAGTATACTCCTACTTTTTTATATTTCAATACAGTTGCCGGGATATCCGCTTCTGCCCCGCCATTCTTCGGAAGTGTTTCATCCCAAGCCCCATAATATTCCATGCAATAAAAATCACCAATTCAAAAATGTATTGCTTCATTTTATAGTTTGTGTTATTCTGTTGTCATTGCAACAGTTGTATTTGCAACAAATCGAGGTGATTTAAATGTTCATGAGTGATTTATCGATTATTGTAAGGGGCGGTCAGGTGTATTCCACGCGGAAGCTCGCTGAGTATGGCATTACTGCCGCGGAGGAATTTATCCTTATGTTTCTTATGGGGCACAGAAATGCCAATCAGGACGCGATCGCCAAATTTTTCATGGTGGATAAGGGAAGCGTCGCAAGGAGTCTGCAAAAACTGGAAAGCAAGGGCTTTATTTCCCGGAAGGTCAACGACGAAAACCAGCGGGAAAAGGTGATCACGCTGACGAAAAAGGCGTTTGACGTGAAAGATGTGCTAAGCGGCCTTCTGGTTGACTGGCGAAAAGAAATGTACCACGGGCTTTCTGATGATGAAGTTCAAGTATTTGAAAAAACGTTGGAAAAGCTTGTCGTAAATATTGAAAAATACTTCAAAGGAGATTTATAAGTGGAAAGCAAAATTGAAAACCAAATGGCAAAACCCAAAAGTCTGGCTTTAATATCCGTCATTTATCTTGCAGGCATTTTCATGGGTGCGATAGACACAGGTATCGTATCCCCTGCAAGGGAAATCATCCAGAACAACATGGGCGTGGATGCAAAAACAGGCATCTGGATCATAACAATCTATACGCTGGCGTATGCCGCGAGCATTCCCGTCATGGGGAAGCTTGCCGACAGATATGGCAGGAAGACCATCTACATCACAAGCATCGCTCTTTTTGGAGCCGGCTCCTTACTATGCGGACTGGCACATTATACGGGGAACTTTGGTTTTCTTGTCATAGCCAGAGCCATACAGGCAGTTGGCGGCGGCGGCATCATACCCGTTGCGACAGCGGAGTTCGGAACCTCATTTCCACCGGAAAAGCGGGGCATGGCGCTGGGACTTGTTGGTGGAGTATACGGAATCGCAAACATCTTCGGTTCTCTTGCAGGCAGCGCGATTTTGAATATTTTTGGAACACAGAATTGGCAGTATATCTTTTTTGTAAACATTCCGATTTCCATATTTATCATTCTTGCCGGCATTTTCTGCCTGCCGAATCATAAAGAGAAGGCTGTAAAGAAAATAGATGGTCTTGGCACCCTTGTCATCGTTGCCATGGTGCTCTCCTTATTATATGGGTTGAAGCAGATTGACTTTTTCGATTTTTCAAATACGATCTCAAGCTCAGGCACCTACCCGTTCCTGATTGCGTTTGTCGTTCTTGTGCCGATCTTCATCTTCATTGAGAAGAAGGCGGAAGACCCGATCATGAACCTCTCCTACTTCACCAGCGCAAGGATTGTGACTACGCTTGCCGTTGCGTTTGCTTCCGGTTTCGTGTTGATGGGCATTGTGTTCATCCCCCAGTTCTGCGAGAATTCACTTAAAGTGCATGCCGGCGACGGTGGATACTTCACCGTGATCCTCGGCCTTCTCTCCGGCGTGTCGGCCATGCTTTCCGGCAGGCTGATTGACAGGATCGGTGCGAAGCTTGTTCTGCTCATTGGCTTTGCGATCACCATTGGCGGCGCCCTTTTTCTGATCCTTGTCGCCGCGGTGAATCCGAATCTGGCTACCGTGGTTATCAGCCTGATGCTTCTGGGGTTTGGATTGGGCTTCACAATCGGTGCGCCAGTGAACTATATGATGCTCGAAAACATCGACGTGAAGGAGGCGAGCTCTGGGCTTGCCACGCTGTCTCTCCTGCGCTCCATCGGGACATCGATCGCCCCTGCGATCATGGTCGGTTTTCTGGCTTTTGCAGGGACCTCGGTGCAGTCGAATCTGACAGCGGTCATGCCGAATGAAATCAACATTCCCTCTCTGCCATATGCGCAGGATATCACCGACAGGGTGAACGCGCTGAAGCAGGATCCACAAACCGCCGATGCGTTTGCAAATGTCAAGCTTCCGGATTTGACGTCCCTAAAGACGATAAAGATTGATTTTTCCAGCAAAGGAAACGACTATCAAATACCGGCGGACATTCTGGCAAAACTGAAAAGCTCCGATGTGACCACGATCGTCGGCATCACCAAAGAAATGTCGGCAAGCATGTTCGATCAGATGACGCCAAAGACAATAACAAAAATCCAAAGCGGTCTGACTTCGGGCATTGACGGCATCGCAACGGGCATCACCCAAATGGATAAAAACATTACCAAATTGCAAGCCGGTTATGACGGCTTGGGAAAAGGGATCTCCGGCATGCAATCGGCTGTCGCCTCCCAAAAGTCCGCGTTAAGCCAGCTTCAGGGAATAAAAGCATCCATTTCTCAGATGATCGCCGCCGGTGGGGTTTGGGCACCGGGTGTGAGCGTTTCGGATTTACTGCCTCCAATGGTGAAAAGCAATATTCCTGCAAGCGTTTTACAGCAACTTGCCCAAATCAAATCCATGGGCGAGTTGAACGCCAGAATAACCGCACTCCAGAATGCTATAGATACACTGGACAGCAAAATTGCCTCCAGTGTGAAGAGCAGAGCTCAAATGAAAGTTGCCATCGACAAGATGGGCTCCACAAAAGCGGATATGCAAACGCTGCTCCGGGAAATGAAAACACTGAACGCCGCAATCCCCGGCGCCTTTGAGGCCGCAAAGACCAACTATCTGGCGAAGCTCGATGGCATGTCAAACAAGATTGAAAACGTATACCAGCGTACATTGAACAAGGGATATCAATCAATTTATATGACCGCCTCAATATCCTCGGCTCTTGCGATTCTCCTTCTGTTGTTCTACAAAAGGAAGAAGCCGGCGTTGGGCGGCAACATATAGTGACTTATCAATAATCAAAAAAGCCGGAGAGCATCTCTCCGGCTTTTTATGATTCACTGTGTCAATGGGCTGGCTATCTGCCGCTTCTGCGACGGTCCAATTCTTTAAGAATCTTTTTTCTTAATCTGATATCGTCTGGAACGATCTCCACAAGTTCGTCGTCATTGATGAATTCCAACGCTTCTTCCAAGGTGAAAATCCTTGGAGGCGGCACTTTTACAGAGTCGTCGTTTCCGGCGGATCTCATGTTGGTCGCTTTCTTGGCTTTACAGGGGTTTACCACCATGTCATCGTTTCGGTTGTTCATACCGATAACCATTCCTTCGTAAACCTTTGTGCCTGCTTCAATGAACAGTATCCCTCTTTCGCTGATATTGAACAGCGCATAGGGTGTGGCGACACCTTCTTCCTGGGAAATAATGGCCCCGTTTGTCCGTTGGGGGATATCACCCTTATGCCCTTCAAAGCATTCAAAACGTCTTACCAAGGTTCCTTCCCCTCTGGTGTCGTTGATAAATTCAGTTCGAAACCCAAGTAGGCCTCTCGTCGGCACCAAGTATTCCAAGGTGGAGTATCCATCTTTTCCTGTCATGGCTACCATCAACCCTTTTCTGATGTTCAGTTTTGATATGACTGAACCGGAATATTCATCCGGCACGCTGATGATGACCTGTTCAATCGGTTCCAGTTTCTTGCCGTTTTTCCCCCTGTGCATGATGACTTCCGGCTTTGAGACCGCCAGTTCATAGCCTTCCCGTCTCATATTTTCAATCAGGATGGAAAGGTGCAGCTCGCCTCTGCCCGAAACTTTGAATCCGTCAGTACCCTCAGTTGGCTCAACCAGCAGGCCCACATTGACTTCCAATTCCTTTTCCAGTCTTTCCTTAATATGCCTTGTGGTGACGAACTTGCCGACTTTGCCTGCAAAGGGTGATTTGTTCACCATGAAATTCATGGAAAGGGTTGGCTCTTCGATGTGTATCATCTCCATTGGCAACGGGTTTCCCAAGTCGCAGATCGTCTCCCCGATAGAGATGTCGGAAATGCCCGAAAGCAAAACGATGTCTCCGCTTTCAGCTTCCTCAACCGACGTGCGCTTCAAGCCTATATATACAAACAGTTGATTGATTTTCCGCTGGACCACACTGCCGTCGGCTTTGCAAACAGAGACACTTTGTCCGGATTTGATCTTGCCTTTTGTGACTCTTCCAATTCCAAGCCTGCCGATATAATCGTCATATGCAAGGGTGGAAACTTGCAACTGCAATGGCTCATCATTGTAATCCGGATACGGGGCGACATGGTTTGTGATCGTATCAAATAAAGGGGTCAGGTCCGTGCTCTCATCATCAAGCTCGTACTTCGCAATTCCTTGCTTTGTCACGCCGTATAGGATTGGGAAGTCAAGTTGCGCATCATTTGCATCAAGCTCCATGAAGAGCTCGTAGACCATGTCCACAACTTCCTTGGCACGCTCATCCTTCTTGTCGATCTTGTTGATGAGAAGGATTGGGTTCAATCCCATGGCCAACGATTTTTGAAGTACAAATCTCGTTTGAGGCATTGGTCCCTCACTGGAGTCAACCAACAAAATGACCGTGTCCACGGTTTTGATTATACGCTCCACTTCCGAAGAGAAGTCCGCATGCCCCGGTGTGTCGACGATATTGATCTTGATCCCGTTATGCATGACGGAGCAGTTCTTTGAATAAATCGTGATGCCCCGTTCTCTCTCAATATCATTGCTGTCCATGACGCAATCGACCACTTCTTCATTATCTCTAAAAACTCCGCTTTGAGACAAAAAAGCGTCCACCAACGTTGACTTTCCCGCATCAACGTGAGCAATCACCGCTATATTTATAATTTTTTGTTTTGTGTCCATTAAGGGTTTCCTACTTTCTATTGGTTGTTTCCGCCAAAAAAAAATGTTCGATGTACTCGAACAAATCCGATTTGACTTTTATTATTATATCATATTATTTTCAATAGATGTAGTATTTTTGATTTCGTTGCGAGAACCCACTGTTATTTCGTGGGTTCTGTACTGTTTATTCCGTCGTGCTGAGGATGCCGGAACCGCTGTCGACTTGGCTGACCTTCATTTTTGAAGCATCCGCGGCAGACACATGGTTATCCAACAATCCCAGGGCACTTGGCGTAAGAAAAATCGTCTTGAGCGTTTTTCCGTCTATGGAAATCTTGCTGCAAGGCGTGAAGTTTTCTCCCTTGATATAATATTTGCCGTTGATGTCAACCACCGCATCCACTTTGATCGTCTTGACGCCCATCTTCATATTGGTTGGCTGAAAGGGGTTGACGCCCCCATAGATATACTGCTGACCATACAACATGTCATACTGCAAAGCCTTTAAATTCGCCTTGTAGGTTTTGTCTTTGCTGTGGTCCTGATGATAAGTCGTCAGGGTTCCCGCGCTGATTCCCGCCCGTTTCAAAACTTCGGCGCCGATCTGGTACGACGCCAGATTCTGATCCTCTTTGCTGAGTTTATAATTGCTCCAAATGACATACTGGGTCTGATAAAGGCTATGGTTCGCCATGTCTTCCGCAGTCTGGTTCAAGTTGGGTTGATGATCCCCGAAGATGACCAGAATCGTATGTTCCGGGAAACTCTCCAAGGTCTTCGTCAGCGAACCGACGAAAATATCCATGTCGTGAACCTGCTGAACATAGTAAGTGACCGCATTGAAATTGCTCAGCGCAGGAATCCCGGAAACTGTGATTTCAGGATTTGGATAGATCACTTTGGTGGGATATTTCCCATGGCCCTCCACAGAAATCGTATAAATGAAATCCTCGGTTTTTGTGGACTTCAGGGCTGTCATGATCTCCCCGGTCAGGACATTGTCCTTTTCGAAACCCTGAGGGTTTTTTAAAACATCATTCATGTATTCCTTGGAAGTGAATGTCTGGAACCCCATTTTGGGGAAAACCACATTCCTTCCGTAAAATATGCCGGTGTGATTATGGATTGCATGGGTTGCGTATCCAAGATCCATCAAATCATACGGAATGCTTTCGACTGTTTTTTTCTTCATGATGGTCTTGTACGGGAATTCTCCGGGTCCGAAGAAATGAAGATCCATCCCGGTGATCGCCTCAAACTCGGTGTTGGCTGTACCGGCGCCGGTCACCGGCACTGTCAGATATCCGCTGGAGTAGTCCGCCAACAATTTTCTGAAGTTGGGGATGGGATCCTGCGAACACGACAATCCCTTGATCAAGGTGGGGTCGATGAATGATTCCAATTGAAGCATAATGATATTGGGTGGATTTTTCACTTTTTCTGAATCGCTGACATTCTCCGCAAGCTCCCCGTCATTGAATATTCCGAGAATCTCTTTTTGGGAATAGTTCACGGGAATTGAAATCCCGGTATTGAACCAGGTGTTTGCGAAACAGTATGGAAATCCATATGCGTTGTAAGATTTGTTCAGATTTCCGAAGTAGGTGGAAACCCATCCCGCGCTTATTCCAAGATTCAGGCTGCCAAACAGCACCACGACGACAACCAACAGCCCGACCACGCTCTTTTGGTAGTTGATTTTCTCCTTGTGCTTTGGCGCGCGAATGAAGACTCGAACCAATCCGGCTATCAGGAGGATTGCAAGGATGCCAAACATGATCAGTTGCGGGGTTGAGACATAATTGGGCAGAATCTCGAATCCGTCATCCGAAAGCGACAGATCCGAAACCGTGAAAGGTGTGGCTCGGAACATCAAAAGTATTCCGTTTGTTGTTCCGATGATCACCCAGAACAAGCTCACCAAAACATAGACAAAAACGCGGCGTTTTACAAAATATACAATGGAAAAAGTCGCAAATATGATTAATGTGTTCAACAGAAATGTCAATGGAGACTTCACCAGATATTCCAGACATAGAATAAAGGATCTTCGACTTATGGATTCGACAAACAGGTTCAGCAAAACCGACAGCGCCGCACTCATTGCGAGAGAATTATGCATATGTTTATTCATAAATGCTTTCATCCAATCATTGCTTCCTTCTGTCGCAACCGCCACGACCGCTATAATTGTAACATCGTTATTCAGTGAGTTTACCACAGAAAGATTCGCGAGTGCAAATTCAAAATTGATCCAAGGGAGACTTTAACCTCTTCTAAGGCAATGTTACGCCTAATTTCCCTCACTTTCATAGGCCTCAACCATCTTCATCATCCTGTCGTAATATTCAGGGCAATACTTCTTCACATAGATTTCGACAAATTCCCGGCTCCACTGAATATCAGGGTCATCGATATTTTTGACGATGCAGTCTTTAACATCCTCGGTTATCTTTTGATTCAGCGCGTCACCGGACAATGACGTGAATGATGTCACCAGCGCAAGGAACTGCTCATCGTTTGTCGCCGGCATCACATCTTCTTCCGACCCGCTGATGTAATTGAATGGGGTCATGACCAAAAGTTGTGAAACGACCATTCTTTCGTCGCGGTTTGGCATTGAGTTTAGCGCCTGCACAATCTTGTAGCTGGCCGTTCCCTCTTCATAAGGGTTATCGATCAAATTGGCGTTTTTGGAGTTCAGGAACAATCCGGCTGATATGCCCATCACAAAAATCAGGGTGGCGGCAATCACCCACATCACAGGCTTCTTGTAATTGATGATGTTTTGTATTCTGCCCTTTGGATTGCCTTCACCAAAGGCAAGCGGAACCGGGCTGAGCCTCCTTTTCCCAACGGAAAGCGCCAGGAGCGAAGATGAATACTCCTTCTTTATGGCATCGCCTTTTTTCCTTATGACCGACTCATCATTTGCCATCTCCATGTCTTGGCCACTTGTTTTGTATGCGATCCAAACCAAAGGGTTGAACCAATGGATGCATAAGGCAAGATAGCTCACTATCCTGATGACATGGTCACCTCGGCGAATATGATTCCGCTCGTGAAGAAGAATGTATTCTGTTTCAATTTCATTCAGCCCGTTGGGGAGATAGATTTTTGGTTTGATAATCCCCAAAACAAAGGGGGTATCCACGTGTTCACTCTGATAAACATTGTGATTCATATATGTGGCGCTACACAACTTATGTTTTAGCCTGGAGAGTGAGTAAAGCCCGAAAACAACCATGGCCAGCATCCCCGCCAGCCAGACGATTTGAAGCATTGTGACCAAAATGGCCAAGATATTCCCATGGCCACCATACGCCATTTCCATCAACCATGCCTTGGCATTGTAGTCGATGCCAGCGAAACCGGTATAAATCGGCGCGCCCTGCATTTGAACAAGGTTCACTGAAATTGGGTCTGCGCTGATCGGGATCAGACTGATGGCGCTGCTAAAAGAGAATGGTACAAGAAGTCGAAATAGAACCACCGCCCAGAGGCAGTAGGAAAAAACTTTGGGTGCCTTGCGCAGAAGCAGTCGGGCCACCAAAATCACAATAATGGCCAGGCTCCCAATGATGCTCATGTTTAAAACAATAAGAAAAATCCCCTCCAACATATCTATCCCTCCTTATGATCATCAATCAGCTTCTGCAATACCGCGATCTCCTTGTCGCTGAGTGATTTTCGTCTCGCGAACGATACCAGGAAATTTGGCAGCGATCCGTTAAACGTATCCTCAATAAATTTTTCCCCTTGTTCGGCCATAAAGTCGTCTCTTGATTTTATGGCGGTCACTGTGCCTTTGAGATTCTGGAAAATCCCTTTGTCGCATAGTCGCCGAAGCATTGTATATGTGGTCGTTCGCTTCCAGTCGAATTCTTTGGAACAGATTTCAGTCAGCTCCCGGGAGGATACCGGCGCGTTTGCCCAGATCAATTCGGCGAATCTAAGCTCCATTTCTCCTAAATCAATACTCGACATTGTCCACATCACCTCCTGTCTAACTTCATTAGACAATTACAGTCTAATGCTAATAGTGTAACTTGTCAATATGTTTAAAAGCCCCCGCAGGAATCCTCCCGCGAGGGCTCATTTAGTTTTGGCATTATGCAATATGTTGTGATGCCGCTACTACTGATATATGTTGTAGTGTTCTGCAAAAATCAGATCCTGCCCGGATTGGTTGGGATGGGGATCGCAAAAACTCTTGTAGAAGCCGGTGAGGCCATCTTTGTTGGAGGAACCGTTGAAGGCATTATAGACATCCGCAATCCGGTAGTCAAAATCATCGGCAATCTGGGCATCATAGAGGGTCTCCGTATTTCGGATGATGTAGTTGATCCCGTAATTGCCCGAGGCGGTGTCTTCAAAATACGCATCGACCTTGCTATAGGATGTTTCAGTGGTTCTATAAGGATTATAGATTGTCATGACGATCAATGTGACATCAGGATTGAGCGTCTCAATGCCATCGACAATGCCGATCCAGTTTGCTTCAAAGGCATCCCGGCCCTGGTCTGCCACCGCCCAGTCGATATTATATTTGTCCAGGCCGGAAAGTGTTCTGGGAGCCGCATTCATGATTTCATTGCCGCCGATGCACAGGGTGATAACGTCCGCTTTTGCAATCGCCGCCTGAATGGTCGCATTGCTCAACTGGTTGTGGACATCAACGGTATTGAAGCCGCTGACACTCTCATCATAATAGTTGGCCGGAAGGATGCCAAGCGCATCTCTGAATTGCTCGATATAGCTATAGCTGTCCGTTCCGCCAGCCAGATAGTTCCACACACTGGTATAGTAGTAGCCATCCGGTATGGAGTCGCCCAGCGCCACATATACGAGTTCCCCCGAAAATGTTATTGTTACGGACGCCGGATTTGATTCCGCCATGCCATCGGAAACGGAATACTGGAAAGTATAGACCCCCTTGGCATCTGTCGAGATATCAAAATAGTCGGTCCCTTTGGTGATGGTGACACCGCTCACAGGCGTATAGGTCAAGATGGACAGCGACCCTGATGCCGTGTCAATGTCTGTGTCGTTTGTCAGCGCATAGACGCGGACCGTGTCCCCAATCTTGCCCGTGGCAGTATCATCGACGGCAACAGGCGCATCATTGACCGGTGCCACGGTGATTCCCACCCTAGCCAAGGTGGACGCCTTTCCATCGGAGGCCGTTATTGTAAAGCTGTCCGCACCGTAAAAATCCTTGCTCGGCGTATAGGTGTAGATCTTATCGGTTGTGCTGACAACACCGTTTGCAGGCTGAGTAAAGGTATAAGTCAATGCATCATTGTCCTGATCCGTTGCAATGACGGATACGCTGCCCGGGCTGTCTTCCTCCGTTGTGATGGTATAGTTGCCACTGCCAAAAACCGGTGCATTGTTGGGAGGATCGATGGCTGGAACATATTTTATGGTGAATGATACGGTTGATTTAATCTTTTTGTTGCTGCCATCCGTCGCGGTTATGCTGATTTTTCCCGTTCCGGCAGTCGTTGAACTGACTGTTAGCGTCGTTCTGTGGAGTCCGTTGGCACTCACAGTATTGACCGGATTCATCGTAGCGGTGCCCACTGATGCGGTTGCAGACCACTTGATGGATTTACTGTAATCGCTGGTCACATTGATTTCCGTTGTTTTCCCGACAGTCAATTGAGGCGGGACAGGATCCGTTGTGATGGTGATGGCTGCAGGCGGTTGTGTAGGTCTTGCCGCAGCCGTTGTAAGAGGAAATGCAAGCACAAGCATGAACGCAATCAGAAATACTGATGCGGTTTTCAAATGTTTTTTCATATAGACCTCCTTCGGACATCCGACCGCCCCTTTCTTGATTCTGCAAATCGTTGTTATGAAGGGATATCCGCCTTCATTATATACCTGGAGGAACAAATAGCAATTGCTTTTATTTGAATATTCTGACATATTACATGCACGCAAGTCCTTATTGGTAATGCCGTCTTGAGTACTATAATTTACTTCCCTATGTTTTTTTCGTCATATCTTTTCCTGAACTCGATAATGGGCAAGTCGCCCTGAACCAGATTCTCGCCCATGGCAAGTTTGCTTTTGTTGGGGAGTTGAGTCAACACCACTCTTCTATCCTGATGGAGAATGACGCGGTTGAATACATTGCTTGTCAAAATGACAAGTTGCCGTAAACCAGGAATGCCAATGAAATTCTGGTAAAAGCGTAAATAAATATGAGTGTGGTCTTCATCAATGGGAGCGAACACTGCAACGATGCGTACCTTGTCGGAAATAACATTTTGCCAGATATTTGGCATTTGAAATTGCAAATGAAACAGCTTGTCTTTGTTTTGGATTTCCCCCGGTTTCTGAGGAGTTTGTCCCTGATCCTGTTCATTCTTCACGTAGAAGGTCATCCGGTCGCCTTCCCACTCAACCACCGGCCCATTGACTAGGGTGTTGTTGCCTTTTCCGATTGTATTGGTATGGACAAACGGCAAATGCACCACGTCCAACTGATTTTCAATGGCCCTGGTGTAATGAACGGCCCACGTTTCAGAAAAACCTCCGTAATAAAACCCTTCTTTCAATTCGTCGAAAAAGGGAATTTCTGTGAAATTGTCCTTGGTATCACTGTACCAAATCCAAATGAATCCATACGCTTCCTTGGCCAAAAATGCATTCACTTTGAAGTTTGGGGGCACAGTGCTCTGTTTTCCGTTTGCAGGTATCATCCGCACCTTTCCGCTGGCATCATATTGAAAGCCGTGGAACGGGCAAGCCACCTTGCTGCCGTGCTGTATGCCCTTGCTGATGGATGCTCCCCTATGACAGCATTTGTCAAAAATGCAACCTATTTGGTCCTGCTCGTCTCTCCAAAATACCAGTTTTTCAGCGCATCTGGTGACGCCCAGCATCTTGCCTTTTTTCAGCTGGCTGGCCTCCAGCACCGCATACCATTGGTTTTTTAACATAATATGTTCATCTCCATATCCACGCGTAGCGACAACTTCAATCAGATGGCTCTTGCCGTTGGGTAGATCAGCTGTTGTCGAGCGTCGAACCCCAACTTTGTGAAATCGGAACTTAGGAAATCAATGCAGGTCGGTGTGACTTTGATAAGGTGCAAATCAATCGAAAGTTTTTTCAGGCTCTCGGCGGAAATCTTCTTGAAGGCCAACAGGTCCAGATATTCATCCGTCCATGGTTCAACAGTTTCGGCGGAACCTGTGATCTGCATACCATTCAATTGATTGAAGCCTTTATAATCGTCGTAAATCGCCATGCAGACGTTTTTGTTTTTCTCCAGTCCATGGAACTTCAGTCCACCTTCGGAAAACATCCAGAAGATGCCGTCCTTATAATTGTATTCAATTGGTGTGCAGCGAACAAAATCCCCACAGCCAGTGGCCAATGCACAAGTGTTATGAGCATTGATGAACTTCTCCATCTGTGCGAAAAGCGTATCCGGTTCCATCCGTACCGCTTTCCGATCCTTTTCAACCCAGTAGTTGGCGGCTTTCTTATAATCCATCATAAATCCCCCGTACCTTTAATCTGATATCAGTTTAGTCGGTTTTATTCTGTAGCGCAAGTTCATCTTTATCACAGTTAAGGTTGAGATTATTTGCAACACTACCTATAAAGTTTGTATGCTATAATTTAGTAAAGCATATGACTGCACAGAAGCACTGGATATATCTCGCCGCAATTCAATTTTTCAACATTATTACAATGAAATATCAAATGAAACTGGAAGGACACGAAGTGAAGAGGATAGAATATTTTTTGCATACATTCAGAGAGTATGACAAATATTTAAAGACCGTTTCTGCCAAGCAGGAAACGGTGTCTGAAGACATGCAGTCCCAGATGATGGCGCACATTGGTGAATTTATCGTGCCCGACAATTCTGTGGTGATGACCGATGAAGAAGCCAACGAATGTGGAAATCTGATCACAAGTTTACTTCAGGCCATTGACGTCAAAGAAATTTACCGAACCAAGGAATTGCCATTGCCATACAAAGTATATATTTTGAAAATGAAGGATGGCGGCAAATCCTTAAGTCACAATTGGATTATCAAAAGGCTGAAGATCGGCGCTACCATTCTGAAAACAGAAGGAGATCATATCCATATTGAAGGGCTGTCCAAAACCGATTTGGTGGATCCCGATACACTATGTTATGTGGAGGATAACACGAAAAAAAAATATGATTTGGAGTTCTATCGTGCTGCAGCCTTTGACAAGTTTACGGTATTTGGGGATATGGCCCTGGAGGGAATCGGATTTAAAGTAGATCTTCCACTAAAAGATGGTGCTTGTTATCAATTTGTCATCGTCGACACACACGGCAAAAAACATAAGTTGGCAATCAAATTTGGAAAATTCTCCAGGCTTACTTCAGCAGTTGAAAATACATACTTCGCAGAGGGTAGCTTTGTTGTAAAATACCTCAATGATATGATAAAAGTATATAGACGGACCTTGAAATCCCTTTTGGTATCCGAATACAGATATGACAAGGAGCTGAAAGCTTTGGGCAAGGGTTATCTGGTCGGGATTAGGAGACGAGCGATATGGAAGAAAATTTTCCAAAAAAAACCTCTATGGCTCATATTTGACCGAACCAATATTGCCGGCGACAATGCCGAAGTTCTCTATCGATATATGATCAATACGAAGGCACCCCACAATTACAATTATTATTTTGCAATTGACAAAAATAGCAGGGGTTATCAGACAATGATAGATTTAAGCGATATTGTTGACTACAGTAGTGATGACTACAAGCTAAAATTCCTGATTTCGGATAAAATCATTTCATCTCAGTGGGCAGACTGGGTCTACAATGCCTTTGGCGAAGACAGAGATTATGTGAAGGACATGTATTCTTTTAAATTCATATTTCTTCAGCATGGTGTAATGAAAAATGATATGTCAAGCTGGGGCCACAAACTCAGAAAGAACATTTCAATGATTTTAGCAACCACAAAGGATGAATACTCATCTATCACCGATGGCACCTATGGATATGGAGAGGACCAAGTAAAACTGACAGGCATGCCGAGATTTGATTTGCTCAGAAACGAACCTCAAAAAATTGTATCTTTCATGCCAACGTGGCGGAAATATATAGATATTGAGACAACCAGAGGCAGATCCGAACGCCTTTATTCAGATGCCTTCAAGGAAACCGCTTACTTCAGGTTTTATAACGATTTGATCAACGATCCACAAATTCTTGAAAAAATGAGAGCAAAAGGATACAGCGGAAACTTCTACGTTCACCCTTTGTTTGAGGCGCAATATGTGGATTTTCGAGGAAATGATGTGATCCAGGTTGCAAAGGGAACGGCGGATTACAAGAAGGTGTTTCGTGAGGCCTCGCTGTTGGTAACCGATTATTCCAGCGTCGACATGGATTTTTCATACATGAAGAAACCTGTTATTTACACCCAATTTGACAAAAATCTGTTTTTCAGTACCCATACATCTCAGGAAGGATCCTTCGATAGTGCCAAAGACGGTTTTGGACCGGTGTGCTTTGATTACGATAGTACTGTCGCCAAAATCGTTGAGTATCTGGAAAATGATTGTACGGAAGAAAAAATTTATGGTGAGCGAGTCGATGCTTACTTTACATTCACCGATTGTAATAATTGTAAAAGAGTCCTTGATGCCATCGAAGCCCTTTAAGTGGACTTGTGGATGTTGTGTTTGTTTCCATTCTTCCCTTCTTTTACTCCTTGACTATGACGTCGCCACCACCAAAGGGGCATTTGCGGACTGCAAGAGAATAAAGATATGGATACTTTTTCTTTAAGATTCTCATGGATTCAATCCATTCAATGAGTAGAATTTGAAATGCCCGTTGTATATCCAGATTCAAATGGGCGATATCAGTGGCTGGCAGATTGTTTAATGACTCTCGGCTTCGCAGTTCATCGAAGACGTGGTAAACCGCCCAAAGCATGCCGGTGAAGCGGTCCTGCTCCATTAGATTGGCATTCTCGAACAACCGCAGAATGTGATTCTTCCTCTGAGTAAATGTTTCACGCAGGCCATACAGATCTTCTTCAACCAGAATGGCATGAAAAGGATACTTCCCTATGGCATCGATACATGCGCTGAAATCACGATCCTTCCACTCAACACCCAACTGAAGCTTAGGGGCGATTTCATCCAGATTGGCGATATGCACACGAAGTGCCGAGACCAATTCGGTCCCTGTTTCGGCAAAAAACTCGTTGATGACGACGCTCACTTTTTCTTTCTTTTCCAATTGTTCCTGGCGAACCATGACTGTGTTCAACCCAAGGGTGACCAATAGCACACTGATTGGGAGGAATGCCATGTCCTGCAGGAAATAAAACTCCGTCTCGCCAATCCTGTGGAATAGAATGATTTGGATTCCGTAGATCACAATGGATGACACGAGCAATATCAAAATCAGGGTGGGTATTTGCGGTTTCTTTTTCATTTTTTCACCAATTTCTCCATATGTACCATATCAATTTGTTTGCAAGACCGCGATCTCGGCGACATTTTTGATATTGGTCAACTCAACATCGAGTTCACTGTATTCCCTGGGCGCTTTCTTCGTCGCGTCAACAAATGAATCCACCGTTCCAAAGATGAATCCCGGGGCTCTCATGGTTTTCGTCCTGTAATGCATCGGTATGACCACCGCAGGATTGAGTTGTTTGACCACCTCTGCGGCGCCGCTGGCGTCCAACGTGAACTTGCCTCCAATAGGAATCATTAGAATATCCACCTTCCCGATTTCATCCATTTGCTCTTGGCTTAGAAGATGGCCCAAATCGCCGCAATGGCATATGGCCAAGCCATCCAGCCGGAAAACAAACATCACATTGTTGCCTCTTTTTTTGCCGGAAACATTGTCATGAAAGGTCTGCACGCCTTTGATTTCGATTCCATCCCCAAGAAATCCGCCGGGGTCCTTGAGCAGCGCCCTGTATCCGGCCACTGCCCCAACGTTATTATGGTCGCTATGGTCGTGGCTGACAGTGACGATATCCGCCTCGAGGTTTGGCAACTTCAAGCCGAGCACAAATCCGACCTCTTTGCCGTATGGATCCATCACGATTTTTTGACCGTTCCTTGTTGTGAGCAAGAAGCATGATTGTCCCAACCATTTTATTTTCATATCATACACCCCTCCCGCGCTTTGCTTACGCCTTTCTATTGGGATTATACCACCATTTGTCGCAAAAGCACAAAACAACCAAAATGGGATGAACCCAAAATAGGCTGGTATTTGTGGGGATAGCGGTTTGTTTTTTGTCGCTTTGTTTCGAAGTTTATAGTTCAATTTTCACAGTTCTTTTCGGTTTAGCCATATCGGTGAATTGCAAGGTATCTGAAGTCAGTTTATAGATCGCCCAATCTTCGAACCATTCCTTGTCCATCTGGTTCCTGTGGAACGGTGCTTTGGCCCCCAATTGTTCCAATGCACAAATTAGTTCCGTTTCATCGGTGATGCGTGAAATTCGGCCCGAAATCGCAATGCTCCTGAATTCTTTGGGATTCAGGTTGGTATTGGGAAAGTACAGAGTGGCAAAAGGATTGGCGGTGAATTGTTTTACCTTTTGGGAATCCATCCGAGTGATGAAACAAACGTTCAGTCCATTGTTGATAAACGGTCCGATTTCCCTGACAGTTTCCAGTTCGTCGAACTGTCATCATGAAATTCTGTCCAGCTTTTTGGAGTGTTTGTTTTTGGGTGCATAGATGACGGCGATTTTTTCCATTTTCAATACCGCCTGCATTCATGCATATTAGATAGGCAACAAGTCGTTTAAACCCATGATTTTACAGCCTTTGCTTTCATAATAGCGCAGCATTTCGTCAATTTTCCTTTTATCACAACTGGTGAGGCAAACCGACAAGACCATCACACAATAATGGTGATGCCAGGCGGGGTGGTTGTTTGTTTCCGTTTGTAGATGGCAGCCTAATAAAAGTGGTACGAATGAAATAAATTGATTCATAGTAAAGCTTCCCAATTAAAAAAGCCCACCAAAAGTGGACTTCCAAAAATCCAATTTTTAATTTTGTCTCCCCAAATAACCTGATACCGCAAAGCCCAAAACACTTGGTGTCCAAAAGGAAAAAAGTCGATAGCTCAAGGATGCGATAACACTGATCTCAGCCGGCACCCCCAAACTGGTGAATATAGCCACCAAACCGCTCTCCACCACGCCAACCCCTCCCGGCACAAAGAACGCTGCCAGCCCAACCAATATCGAGAAACCATATCCGGCAATCAAAACAATAATATGGATCGGATGCCCCGCCGCGATAAAGATCAGATACAAGCACAGCATGTCAAACCCAACATTCATCAATGATCCAACCGCCGGCTTTCTCCATCCCTTCTTCTTCAGCATGTTCAAACCCAGATATAATTTGTCCAGGGCATTTTGAATGCCAGTCGAATCATATTTGCGCTTGAACAGACGTATAAAAGAAACCAATGGTCCCAATGCGAATCGTTCCACAAGATTCCGATGAAAAATCCCGAATATCATGCCCAAGTTCCCCATGATGGATGCAAACAACACGACACTGTATAAAAGAATATGGATTGTTGTCAAATTATGTATCAAAAGCAAATAAGCCATGCTGACGAGTGTCAAAACGGAAATCAAAGTATAGTTATATAGGTTCGGTATGAACGCAGTCAATGCGGCCTCTTCCGGCGAAACATCCTTGTTTTGTGAAACCCAATGATAAGTAGTCACGGCATTGCTTACCCAGCCGCCGGCAACAAGACCGATGCTGTTTGCCGCCATATAGATCAAAACTCCTCTAAAAATTGAAAATTTGGATTTTCCCAACGTCACAATAACTTTCAAGAGATATCCACTTCCAATATAACTGAACGCCTCCGCAAGAAGCGCCAGCAAAACCAAGAGGATCGACATGGATTTTAGAACCGTTATTGTGTTTTTCAAGGTGGCGAGATCCGGCAGAAAGACATGAATAGTAAACAAAAGTATGGCTATTGGGATCAAATATTTAAGCCATCCGGCGACAGATCGTTTTTTCTTGTTTTGATTGGTCTCGGGCATCGCTTTCACCCCATGTCACTTTGTTCCTACTTTACTTAAACGCCAGAAAGCCCAGAAAGACTGCCATGACAAACGCATCCGTTGCCAGCGGAACAATGCCGACACGGTAGCTGGACATTCCTTCAAGGCGGTAATAAAGCACATAGCAAATCACACCCACGATGGTGGCAATTCCCACAAGAACCGCCATCGTCACTGCGGTACCCAATCCAAAACGCCCGGTTCCATGTAGCACAGCGATTGCGGAGAACTCAAGTGCCGCCCAGATATGTATGATGATCAGCTCTGATGTCACTTGTCTGTGGAACACAACGGTCGTGACAACAAGCAGCACAACAAACAAAACGGCGGCGCCAATCAGAATGAACCTCACCGGCAAACCCGTTGAATCATTGGAAAGCGAACTGATACCGACAGATAGCAACGCAATCGCGGCAATTCCCGTGATAAAAGCGACCGTGATGCAGAGCGCACCGACCGGCCCGCCGGATGAACCAGGTCGAAAAGTAACAACCCACCAGATAAGATAAAACAGGCTGCAAAGCAAAAGTAGCAGATTGCCGGAAAACACTTCCCAGCGCGACGGCGTGAAGTTTTGAAAAAACATCATGGTGAACCCTCCCAATCTTTTCAACTACAATCATTGTATCATTATTGCTCCAGGGAGAAAATAAAAATGGAGCAAGGCCATAGGTTCATTATGAAAATAGTCAAACCCGTGATTGAATTTTAGAAATCAAGCGGATCGATCGGCTGTGTAGAATAAATGAAATGTCATATTGTAACTCCCTATATTTATTATCCCTTGTGATCAAGCTTCTCCATGAGCAGCGTCAACTTTTGCTAGATTCTCACGTGCACCTTAATACTTGTAGGCATATCACATCTCATCTTTGTTCTTTTTACTTATTTCAAGAAGCTGGTCAACCTTCCCCTCCAATTCTTTGTTTTTCGTAATCAACTGTTGAAGCATTTGGTCTTTATAGTTGGATCTGCGTGTAAACACTCGCCAAATGAAATAGATTATGGCGATAGCTATTAATGCATTTAGTATAACTGGTCCAAAAGTAATTAACGCATCCATAAGAGCTCTCCTTCTTTATCAAATATTCATCAGTTTTTTTATATCATATAATTCCGCATAAATTCGTTGTATGGCGAAACTCGTATGCCTGGAGGGTGAAACTCATAAGCTTTTGATTTTTGGGCTACTATGGGTGGGCATCCCCGGCCCTCACACCATATTGGCGATGCCAGGCGGATTTGTTTCTTGTTTATTTGTAAACATTCAGAACTTTGTGCTTTGTCCTTGCGTACTTGCCTCTTTGCCAACATTAAAAGCTAAGGTGGGCTGGTAATAGTAGCAGATACAAACTCAGCAGGAATAGCAGCAAGAAAGAGATCCCGCGAATCACCATTTTCTTCGTGATTTTTTCTTCCGGAGTTCTGTCGCGAAGCACCAAAACCACCGTATCAATAATATCCAGTACAAAAATCAATTGTACTGTTACATGAAGTGCCATCTTGCCTTTGGTAATTTGGCCACTTTTATTCTGGTACACAAGGTAACATATCCCATAACCCGAGGTGCAGACCATAATCACATATGTCATTCCAATAGCCATAACAAAGAGTAGTGGAATCGGTGTAAAAATGACGAAACCCCTGGAGGCACCAAGCATGAGAATCGCCAACAAGACAAAATACAAAAAATTGCCTAAGAAGAACGGGATGCTCGCCAGTTTCATCCGCTTCATCCCGATTCGAAGTCCCAGCTTGTCATTACTCTTCAAGAAAACTATTGCACGTTTCAAATGCATTGCGCTCATTAGTATGATCAGAATCATCGACCCCAACGATAAAAGGAACCAAACCACATAAATTGGAACAACAAAATATGAATAGTATTCTGACTTGCTACCAATCAAGGCCATGGGAATAATGCTGATGGAAGCTAAAAAGTTTACAAACAGCAACACATAGAACCACCGATACTTCAACATATCTACTTCCTCCAACAGTCCATTTTACGATGTGCAATTGCATTCTTCAATTGATAAGCGCCGATGCCAATCATCAAAAACGCATAAATAAAAACAAGCACTGCTGATATCACAAATCCAAAACCCTCATTGCTGGCTAGTATACACCCTATTGCAAACGCTATAACAGCAAGTGCGAAACAGCTGATGCTCCATAAAAAACGCATCCCTCTTGGAATCTTTTTCGGGCTAAATGGCCAGACGATTCGGTCGCGGTTCATTCTCTCCTTACCTTCCAGGTATTCCAAGTCGAGATACTTTTGTGCCTCCGGAAGCATGGCCAAGAAAGATTTGATGGTTCGCTTGTGTTTGCCGGGCAAAAACCCATCTATCTTGCCTATAAACGACATCTTTCCTTGTCCAAAATCGAACAATACAGGTAAACTATTTATTGGCAAGCTTTGCAAGAAACTTATGATAAAGCTGGAATCATCAATTGAACACGCCTCTACACAAACCAACCCAGTCAAGAACGACTTTGTGTTTGAACCTTCCATTTGCCGGAGATACTCTGATAATGATTCGTGAATTCGCTCCGCAATAGATGAATTGAGGATGGGCGTATAAATAAATACAAAGACACTATCCCTATTCATCACTATCTTGCGACGAATTGTGATCTTTATTTCAGGGCCTTCAGCCAGTACGCTAATAGCTCCGTAGTGTCTCTCATCAAGTTTTACTTTGAAGTGGGCATCAAGCAATTTTTGGGAAAGGAATGGATTCTCAATTGTATATAGTTCCGCAGGGTGCCCGACCAATATGATGTAGGCTGTTAGAATCAACAATGGAATGCCTGCAGCCAAAAAGATCGCCACATTAAAAGACTCCATTTCCTTAAACGGGAACTCATATATCCCTGCTGCCGATAATAACATACCAAACAACAGATACCCCACAATTGCGAACACAATATATAAGAAGAATCGATGGATTATGCGCAATTTGTTATAGTAGATTTTATCCATAAATGCCAATCTCGCTTCCACGTTAACCCAATAAAAAAGCGCACAAAAAGTGCACTTTCAAAAATCCAATATTCCTTTAAAGCATTCGTTCCTTGATTTCATTGATCTCCCCTATACCTCTTCAACTGCTATCAGTTTAATCGGTTTTATTCAATTGCGCAAGTTCACCAGGTTCTGTTGCAAAATAATCTTTGCTGTTTCTCGTGGCCGCCACGATTGTTATAATTGTACCATTATTGCTCAAGGGCGGAAATAAATATGCCTCAATGCTTATGATAAATCAAATTCTCTGGAATTGATTTTTGTTAATAGTTAATTATTTATTGATTATCGACAAATATTATCATATAATCACACTATCAATATATGGAGGTGGTATTATGAAAATCTCGAAAAGCAACCATATCTTAACGGTCACTATCATGTTTGGGCTGTTGGTAATGATTCTTGTCAGTATCGTGGCTGGTTTTGTACTAAAGGAACTTTCGCTCAGCGTGGCTCTTGCCAACCCGGAATTGCAGTATCTGCGCATTCCCTTCTTGATCATTTGCTTGGTTTTGATTAGTGTTTTTATTATCAACTTGATTCTTGCTGAAATACTTCTTGTGAAAATCATGATGAATTCCATATTCACTGAATCTAATGTACGCTTACTTAAATTAATAAGCTGGCTTTTCATATTTGGAATCCTGCCTTTTGCCACACTTTATATTTTGACTGAGATAAATGTTGGCGGATCAATCACACAAATTTATGTCATATTTTTTGGAGTTGTTTTCTTAACTGCTGGGTTGATTTTTCGACTCTGGGCAAATTTAATCGAAAACGCATCGCAGTTCAAGCAGGAAGTAGACATGACAGTATGAAGAAAGGAAGGGTGAAATGAGTCTTTCAAAAATTGTTATAGTCAATCTGGATGTTGTCATGGCGAAACGGAAAATGTCGCTGACAGAACTCTCTGAGCTTGCCGGAATTTCTATGACCAATTTATCAATTCTAAAAACCGGGAAGGCCCGCGCAATTCGATTTACAACACTTGCCGCACTCTGCGAAGTCCTCGATTGTCAACCGGGTGATCTGTTTGAATACGGATTGCCACCAAGTAGATAACAATGGGAGTCATTGGAAACCAATATCATTACAATAATATATCACTTTTGTTCCTGAGATTTCTTTTAGCATACCTGAAGAATATGCCTGTGATTCTGCACCCCTTCCTTTATCCCAGATGTTATAAATGCTAAGATTGCCGTCGGTTGAATCACATTTACATAGCACTTCTTTTGACGCATTATCTTCCCATAACTGAAAAGCCTTGGCCCTTTCTCCGTTGATTTCTATGCCCAAATCGGTTGAGATTCTTATTCCTTGCCTCCGATCTGAATTTTTGCTGATGAAGACTATCTTTAATTGAGCCTCATTTGGATCTTTACGACATCCCATTAGATTACATCATTTCTGTTCTCAAAGGCGTCACTCATAATCTGCTCAGCTCCAATTTTTATCATTTAATCTCCTTATCGTCTGATGTCAGTGTACTGGTGTGCTGTTCCGAAATCAACTCCCCCCACCATAACAGCGATGCCAGGCGAGGTGGCTATTCATTTATTTTTATTGCCAGGACAGTACCAGCTTTTAGAAGATATTTCTTGGTTATTCGTTCAGCCTTATCCCCTCGCCACTTGCTGGTTACCTGAATTTCGAGCCACAACCCATCATTATCCACGTAAGAGGTGATTTGGAAGTTGTTTTTTTCAGGAGTATTGTCTAGTGCAAGCCCTCCAAAATAGATTTCAACGAAGTCCGGGCTTTCCATTTCAGTATGGACCCGGAAACTGGTTTTAATTGAATTTAGAGTTTTTCCATCAATTGACTCAAAATAGAATTGTTTGCCCCCGAAACTATACTGTTTTGTTTTATTAGAGGAATCCCCGCTGACATCGATACCATTGAACTCAATTATAGCGGAATCCGGAGTCTTATTGTTGATTGACACGGTGCCATACAAACAATCCATACGGCTGATGTATACAAGTCCCACTGTCAGAATGATCAAAAGCAAGAGTAATGTAATTTTGTTTATTTTCCTTTTCATTAAGTCTCTTTCCTGAATTAAGTATACACACAATAACCACCTGTAGATAAATCACCCAAATGGCCCCCACACCATAATGGCGATGCCCGGCGAGGTGCTTATTTGCTTATTCTCTGATTTTCAGACTACTTATCATCCTTTCAGCAACTGGCAATATCTCCAGAATGTGAACTCGTAGGATTTGTGAATATAATATCTTTATTCGGCTTTACTAATTATTCTTCCTTATGATCAAGCTTCTCCACGAGCAACGCCAACTTTTGCTCGATTCGTACATGCACCTTGTATAATTTTACAAAGTACACAATGATGCCCCCGATAATTGCCACATAGATAAATACCGTGAATAGCAGCATAAAGCTTGGAAGAATACCCATAATATTTTCAGACATATCATGCCTCCTCTTTGTTTCCCTTACTTGTTTCAAGAAGCTGGTCAACCTTCTCTTCTAATTCTTTGTTTTTTGCCATTAACTGCTGAAGCATTTGATCTTTTTTGTTGGAGCTTCTCTTTACAATAAGCCAAACGCAAATGATAGCTGCAACCGGAAAAATTAGCCATAATAAAAGCGGAACAAACGTGAACAAAATATCCATAAGAAATTCTCCTTTTTTATCAAATATTCATCAAAATAGTTATATCATATATTCCCCCCTATTTTCGTCAGTTGGTGAAACTCATATGCCTACAAGGTGAAACTCGTAGGTTTGTGATTTTATTGGCTTCTTTTGGAAGCTGCAAAGGCCTTAACACCATAATGGCGATGCCAGCGGTTAGTTATTGGCGGATTGGATTAGGGGTTTTCAACACGGTTCAATCCTTAGGTAATTCTTTCTTGCTTTGAATCTTTCGAATGCCTTCAACCATCAAAAATATTTCTAGCCCTGTCATTACTAAAACCAACAGGGCATTCATCACAAACTCCAATAGAGTCAACGGCGAATGTGCGGACCATGATGCCTTAATCAGAATAAATTCCGATATCGCTCCTATTACGCTAAGTCCTATAAGGAGGAATCCAACCCATCTAGGGCTTTCTGCATATACCACATAGCTGGGGACTTTATCGTCAAGAGCATGTCCCGGATTATCTTGGTTATTCTGCCATTCAGACAATTCATCGATGCTCTTTAGTATGTTGTGTTTTTCTCTACTCATGTTGAGTTCCTCTCATACCAGTCTTTAATGGCGATGCCAGGCGGGGTGCTTGTGGGTGGGTTAAGGATTATTTGCAACACTACCATTATTTGCTACACACCCCTTATTATTGTACTTTCACAAAATGTGTCTTTATATATTCAATATTGCCATCGGTTTCTTTCACCCAAAACAGTCTGGCGTCGGCATCGGGGAATTGGTTCAGGTAATTGAAGAATTCCGTTTTATCCACCATGATTGGCATATCTCCCGTTTCAGGGTCTATGATCAAATATTTGGTGTCCTGTGTCAGCCTCATCGGCCTTGCTTCTTTCGTCGGATTATAGATATAGAATCCACTTGGAAAATCTTCTTCCTGATTTAGATGCAAGGCTTTAATCCTGTCTGCGTTGGAGGAGTTGATCCACTCGACAGTGTCCATGGTGACTTCTTCTTCATTCGGATTGTCGAAGCCCGAAAGATATCCCAGATAATCATATCGGGCTAGATCATCTCCGGGTACAATGAAGCTGTACTCCATCCAGGCGTTACCGTAATAAATCCAAACCCCGTAGATGCTTCCTCGTTCCACATCGAATCCGATGTCCGTTTTTTTCCAATGAGTCTCCCATGAACGTGCCACATCCATCCCTTCGGAATGACTTGCTTCAGAATTGTCCGGCGTCCAATCTATCAGGGGCCATTTCTTGATGATGACATTGTCAGGTGGGCCAAGCCACACAACCTGCAGATGCACTTCCTTATCCCCGGGCAGTATCTCATTTACGCCGTTCACCCTTGAAAAGAAGTTGTTGGGGCCAACAGTCTCCCAAACTTTTTCACTTGTAGAGGGCTCGGCTATTTCCCAGTGGTAGCCGCTGATGTACAAATCTTCTACCTGTTTGCTGTTTTCTTGATCCTTGTATTGCAGAACACCGCTTGGCATGGATTCTGGATCGATTTGAACCATAGGGATGTACTTGGTAAGTATACTGATTCCAATGGCCAAAGTCAGTACAAGGACTACTAGGATACCAACTGGAATCAAACGATAGGTTTTCTTGGTTCGCTCTATAATCTTTGTTGCGTAATCGATGATTACCTTGTTGGGTTCATTTCCGGGTCCCTCCGTGTTATCGGCACTTCTTTTTTTGCCGGATAAAAGTTCGTCAACTGTAATGCCTAATAATTCACTGACCGGAATCAGCGTCCCCATATCTGGAAGGCTTTTCCCGGTTTCCCATTTTGATATGGCTTTATCACTAACACCAAGTTGGGATGCCATTTCTTTTTGGGTCCATCCCTTCTCTTTCCTTAAGTTTGCGATGAATGCACCTATATTTTCTTGTTTCATTGCTTCACCCCCCAAGAGAAGCGTATCATTATAGTGTGTATTTGTAACTCTCCTTGCAGTGGAATTGCGATTATTTGTTTATATTTTTGCTAAACCGAGTAAAATATTCCCCCGGCCCCCAAACCATAATAGCGAGGCCAGGCGGAGTGGTCGTTTAGTGTTTTACTTTTTCCTCTTCAACACCGAAACAATCCATCTAGTATTACCACCGAGCTGATTCGACGCAAATGTACTGACTAACTCCCATCCCTGATCTCCCCCATTAATGCTTCGGAATCGATTATTTCTTTCTTCCAATGAACATGATGTGTTCCGCCCAGCTCAACAGTTCTTCCCGTTCGCATACTTTCTCTGCCAGATCAATCCACAAATCAATGATTTCTTGAGGTTGCGACATTATGTTTCTTTCGCATGGAGTCAAAATGCTTTCTTGCCCCAACAAGTGCATCTTCTCTAGTGGGAATTGAGACATGAATGGCAAAATCTCCTTCTGGGTAGCGAAATATGCTTCGGTAAATGCAGGCCCCGAATAGTATCTGTCGTTTACAAATGACTCGAAGAACTCTTTTTCACTCGCTTCTCCAACAAGTCCCGGATTAAGTCTCATCGCGTATATCACACCCGAAATCAAGCTGATAAAGGAAACATAAATGATGCCCCCCGGTTTAAGTAACGAAATACAAGCGTTGACTGCTTTGGTTCGCTCACTTTCGCTGATCAAATGGTACAGCGGTCCCATAAGCAAAATGTGATCGAATTGTCCTTCAACTAGCGTATCAACCTCGCACGCATCACCGCATATAGTTTGAATTTTCATGCCTTGCTCAGCCGCACGCGCTTCTGCAAATTTTACGTTCTCGTCAGCCAGATCCAGCAACACCACATCACAACCTTTTTCAGCTAAAGGGAGAGCATACCTGCCGGGACCCCCACCGACGTCCAAGACAGCGTCGCCAGGCTTTATATACCGATTGAGATACCGACTTGTTATCAGAAATTCGGGTCGGCCTTCAATTCTAACCCATTCATTTTCAACGCCAGCATTATAGTATTCTTTTACTGCGTTACTCATATTCGATACCTCTCTTCCGATGAATGATGTTTTCGGGATTAGTTATGTTTCTCATACCATAATGGCGATCCCAGGCGGGGTGGGTGTGTTGTTGTTCCAATACACTTTCGGCACCACCATTCACATCAGTGCGGCGTCGATCAGATATTCTGCTATGGTATCGTCGCTATCAAAAAGTGCTATGATCATCACTTATCCCTACTATTTCGCCCCGTTTATCCACTCTCCTTTGTCGCTCTTGTGTTTTAGTCTGCTTTTGTATTTGTTTCGTGCATCTTGCCGTTTCATCTCCTGCTCCCGTTCCAATTCCGGGGATATCCCCTTTCTGTCTTTTATATACAGACGTCTGTTATATACAACGTTGCCTTTTGGCCCCAGGAAATGCTTTAGGAAAAATCGGGGATCTTGTTCATACGTCCTGATGATGTACCCCTCATAGGGCAATTCTGGCATCATATCATCCAATAGCTCCTCTACAATCTCTACGTCCTTTTTTGAGGTATTTGCAAAGCCCACATCAATGCCTACAAGAAGCGGGCCTTTCTCCGCGTAGCGCACTTTTTTCCTCAACAAATAGACACCCTTGATTCTTTTGTGTTTTGACAGTTCTTCTTTGAAAGGCTTCAGGATACGGTTCGATGGCACGCTCGCTGCAATGAAAACATCCCGTGAACGTATTTCTCCTAATTCTCTTTGATGCTCCCTCCAAATCACTGATTTCTCATCAAGCCAGCCTTCAAGATTATCCTGAAGTTCCGTGTTGCCTGTCCGATCAATGAATTCCGAAATTTCTTCGACAATTTCTCCAATCAAGTAAGGATAGTCATCGGTCAGCTTGATAAGTTCAGGTATGGCATCTTCCATTCCCAAGTGCAAACGAGTGCACGCGATCGGATATCTAAGCACATCATTTCCAGGGAATTCGGTATCCATGTTTTGCAAAAAGACAAGCGTTTCCTCCCAGCGATGAAGACGAAACAGTGCCCATCCGACCTTCATGCAATCATCTGCCACTTCCATGGCGCCATCGTACTCTTCAACGATTTCCTCATTCTCTTCGACGGATTCCAGATGTTCGTCATAATCCATGGATAATTGATCATCAAAGTACTTATCGAAAAAGTCAATTAAATTAAATATCCCCGGATCCATGGATTTGTTTTTTTCGATTTTTAATTCATCAAAAGATCCTTTCCATCCAATCAACATCAATCTTTCATAAAGGGATGGATGTGTATCGAGTGGTGCGGATTTCTTCTCAGCCATTCCGGCGATGAATCCATCACTCGCAGGCAGATGAAACCCGGCGATACCATTCAGGTGACTGGAGAATGTTTGGCTTGGCAAGTCGTCATATGAGGGAATATCAAAAAAATCAATCTTAGGTTTTGGTATGCAAGAAAGCAGATGTACCTTAAGCAATGCCGAGACGCACGCAGCCTGACCGACGATTTTCTTCGCCAACATATCGGCTTCTATTTCCTTAGGCTTTGAGAGCGCTTGAAAGTTCATTGCAATATAATCCGTATAGAAAGCGGAAAATCTTCCAAGAAGATGTCGAATGTAGAAATTTTTCGTTTCCACCAGCTCTCTTACGATTTCCCAACGTACCCTGCTGATATATGCCTGATAACCGATTAGTGTATCTTGTTTTCTGATATGAGAAAATTCATGTGCAATGATGGCGGAGAGTTCTTCAACACTACAATACATTAATAGTGTCAGCCCGATGTGCATCAAATTTCTTTTGCGAAAGCCAAAGAAATCAGAATGCAACTCCACGGAGCAGCTTTCTCCGGGCTCCACAAAAATATAGTGAATGGCTGGGGCGTGGCACGACACTCTGAGCGACTCAACCAATTTTAATAAATTAGGAAAATTCTCGGCTGTCGCAACCATCTCATCGAAATATTCCGGGAAATCCGGTTTATAAAGAAGTGAACGGAATATCGTAATAATGATTGCACCAGTTATAAAAACACCCGTAAAAAGAATGATTTTTGGAATGAACATGCTTTGCGCCAGTAGAATCAAACCTGCCGAACCCTCCACGAGACTGACGAATAAAAACAACAAATATAAGTTGCCTTGCATCCGGATGTTGCTAATTCGACTCTTTAATTTCTTTGGATTTTCCATCGCGATTTTGGCAAGAGTCTCCAAATATTTCAAGTCTTGTTCATCTGTATCAGGATAATGGTCAGGCTCAATAAAAAAACACATCAATGCAAGTGCGGCTGATTCCAAAATCCCAAACATCAGTAAAAGCAATGATAGAGACAACACTGTAAAATGAAATCCGATGTAAATAAAAGCTGGAATTGAGAGCGCATAGAACGCGGCGACAATCCATAAAAACCTCTTGACAAGCAAAGCATTTCTTTCCATAAATTTCCTCGATTTTTTCTGCTGCATGAAAATGGCTAATTGCATAGTTGTTTAATTATTTACAGTTTAATGCATACGCCCGATAAATTATCAATCCGAATTGAGTCCCTTTCTCCTAGCCCAGAGCACCTTTACCCAGACTGCACAAGTTGATCCGGCAAATACAGATATCGTCAAGCATAACAGATCCAAATATTTTATGTAAAAATATACCCCTAGAACAAAAATGACAAGCATTGCGAAAATAGTCCACCCAATATCAAAATTGTTCTGACTCTTCATGTTGTTGTCCATACAATCCACCCTCAACTCTCACTATGACATCTTAGAATATTTTAACAGAAGGAATGACATTCTGACACAACATGGCGAAACTCATGCACCCAGAGGGTGAAACTCATCGGTTTTCTTCCAATTTGGGGAGAGTTTACCCAGCTATTTCTTAAAAACCAACTGTTGTTCAACAAATATATTGCAGTGGAAGTTTAGAGTGGACCCTACAGAGACTTTTACCTCTTCACCAGTTGGAAGTTTCCCCCATAGTTTGGAACGGCTCGCCAAAAGTCCGATATTTTCATCCTGAATCGCTGCATTTACATATAGGGTCTCTCTTACCCATGTATTCTCGACACGAATAAGGTTTCCATCGTATTCAGCAGTCCACTCTCTCCTGGAAAGTACTTTTATAAGTAACATGAATATCGCTATGGC
>Ga0183100_1000104_pt1 | contig 119270 bp, 94 predicted proteins | sample Biomet2_FD_127789 | JGI IMG/M metagenome (GOLD analysis project Ga0183100, IMG submission 127789) | Microbial communities from bioreactor (seeded with anoxic lake sediment) at LBNL, California, USA - Biofuel metagenome 2 | ecosystem: Engineered > Bioreactor > Anaerobic > Unclassified ... | reverse complement strand
AAAGTACCCGAAGCCCGCCAAAGGCGGGACCCGAGGCCCGTGGCCGAAGGGTGGCAACTTTTTGGGGTGAGGCACCCTGCCGGTCTGGGGGAGGTTTGGAGGGGGACGAAGTGCCCCCTCCATTCCCGGCCCCCTTAGGAGATGAGAGAGCGAACAGTGACGTTTTCCTTGACAGCGGTGGCGGCGGCGCGCCCGGCGGCTTCGCCCATGGCCAGACAGTCGCCGGTCACCCGGTAGGCGGCGTGGGCGGCGAAACAGCCGGAGATGCAGCGCCCGGCGGTGAGGAGATTTTCCACTTTAAGCGGAACGAGGGAACGGAAGGGGATGTCGAAACCGGGATGCTTCCAGCAGGTTTGTTTGGACTGTTCCGGTTCGTGGATATCGACGCCGAAGCGGACATCGCAGATGCCGTCCGGCTGTTTGCGTCCTTCGCGGACGTCTTCTTCGCTGATGACGTATTCGCCGGTGATCCGCCGTGTTTCGCGCACGCCGATCATGGCAGGGAGTTCGAGGAGATAGACGTCGCCGAGTTCTTCTTTGACCAGCTTGAAACATTCGAGGGCCTTCTGGACCTGGCGGCGTCCTTCGAGGGTGGCGGCGGTCAGGGCGTCGCCGTCGATGCCGAGGCGGCGGCGGATGTGGGTCCACTGAATCAGGGCCTCGCCCTTGCGCGGCAGGGTGATCAGCGCGGGGTTGTCGTAGGGGATGTCGGCGAGAATCTTCTCTTCGTCGACCTTTTCGATCAGCGCATTGTACCAGCTCCGCAGGTCGTCCCGCTTGTAATCGTGACGAAGGCCGCCGATTTTGAACATCATGGTCATCGGCTGGAAGACGCCGTCGCTTTCGCGCCCGATTTCGAACGGGGCACCGGCGCGGGCGGCGATGTCGCCGTCGCCGGTGCAGTCGATCACCACGTCGGCGAGCACCGCCTGCGCCCCGGATTTGTTCTGGACGAAAATGCCTTTCAGCACGCCGTCTTCCACGATCGGCTCCGTCCCCATCGTGTAGAGCATGAGGTCGATGTGATGGCGGATCGCATAATCGTCGAGCAGCAGCGCCATGCGGCACTGGTCGAACGAAATATTGCCGAGCCCGCCCCATGCGCCGGATGCGGTGAGGGCTTCGCGGAGTTCGAGGTTCAGCCCCTCCTTGTTCCAGTTGTCGAAGAACGGGCTTAAAAGGCCGAGCGTCCACATGCCGCCGAGCTTGCCGCCCTGTTCGACCAAGGTGACCTTGGCCCCTGCCCGCGCCGCCGAAATCGCCGCGCCGAATCCGGCCGGACCAGCGCCCACCACCAAAACCTCCGTCCGGTTCCGCACCGGGACTTCACATGCTTTGCGAACGATATTCATCCTGACACCTCCTGTATCGTTTCTTATAGTATACCGGAAGAGCGGTCACTTGACAATGGAGGTTTTGGCTGTATATTTACACTATCATGTCAAAACAGCAGTTTTTAGACAAATTGAACCTTTCTGATCCGGGCCGCTACCTGGCGGAGACGTTTTGCGGCGCGGAGCGGCTGTTCGGGGTCACGATCACCGTTCACGATCATCGTGCCCTGCTGTTCGACCGGGACGGGAAGGCGTTCCTGGCGGAACGCAATCGCCACACCCACCCCTACTGCGCGACCGGGCGCTACACGAATGCGGAGTGGAACCGCGCCTGCCTCGCCGAGTGCGGGTTCCAGGCGGAATCGGCTGCACTGTGCGAGTTGAGGCCGTTTCTGCATCACTGCTGGAAGGGGGTGACCGAATTGGTCGTGCCGATTGAGCGCAGCGGTTCGCCGGTGCTGATCTTTTACGCCGGGCCGTTCCGGGGGCCGGGTTCGCCGCCCGTCGGATTCGAGGCCGACCAAGCCGCGCTGCCGGAGCCGGACGCCGAACGCCTCGCCGATCTCGCCCGGCTGTTGACCCTCGCCGGTCAGGGCGTGCTGAAAGTGCTGGAAACGGCGAGGGAGCGCGAGCGGCGCACGCCGTTGTCCCGCAAGCAGTTGATCCGGAAATTCCTCGACGAACACGCCCACGAGCCGGTGACGCTGGCCGATCTGGCCGCCGCGCTGGCGGTGTCTCCGTCGCGCGCCGGACATCTGGTCACCGCCGTCTTCGCCTGTCCGTTTCAAGAGCTTTTGCTGGCCGAGCGGATGACCCGCGCCCGCAATCTGCTGCTCTCCACCGACTACCCGCAAAAGGAGATTGCGCGAAGCTGCGGATTCTCCACCGTCTATTACTTCAGCCGGATGTTCCGCCGTTTCTACGGCACCACGCCGGGCCGCTGCCGCGCTGCGAACGGCAAGTAGTCACGCGCTGCGGCGGCTCTTGCCGGGGCGGGTGCGCGCCTGTTTGGCGTCGGCGTACAGCAGACAGTGCTCGCAGCAGAGCCGCCCGTGGAACGGGAGCGGCGGGAGCCAGACTTTGCGCCGTTCCCACGCTTCGATTTCGGCGGTGGCGAGGGGGGATTCGGAACGGCCGTCCTCCGATTCGCGGCGGAAACGCAGTTTCATGTCGTGGACCGGCTTCCCTTCGAGGTCGAGAATCCGGTTGCCGCCGAGAATCTCCAGCCCGTAATGCGAGGCGCGGCGGCTGAAGGCGGTCTGGTCGAAGAGCACGAAGGCGCTGGCCGTCATGCCGTCGATGCAATCCCAGGCCCGGTCGAGAAAGGCGAACGTCCGGTCGAGCCGCTCCGGGTTCGAGCCGGGGCAGCCGAAAATCATCATGAGCAGATTGGAGATGCCTTCCGCCGAGGCGTTCCGGATCACCTCGAGCGAGGACTCGACGCGGGTCCCCTTGTTCATGATGTCGAGGAGCTCCTGGGAGCCGCTCTCCATCCCCCAGCTGATCCAGCAGCATCCGGCGCGGGCGGCCTTGTGCAGCAGTGCGGGGGTGTATTCGGCGGTGGTCCGGGCCATGATCTGGAAACGGCAGTCGAGCTTGAGCGAGAGGATGGCGTTGCTGAGTTCATTGAGGTAAAACGGATCGACGTACTGATCGACGATATAGAAATGACGGCAGCCGGACCGGACCTGCCGCTCCTGCATCTCGAGGGCGACCGACATGGCCGGGCGACAGCGATGGCGGCCGAACGAATTGTTGTGCACACAGAAGCGGCAGCGCCGCCACTTGCAGCCGCGGCAGCCGTAGATGGGCATGACCGGAACCGGGTTGAAATAGCCGTTGCCGAGGAGCTGGGAAAAATCCGGCGGCGACAGCAGTGAGAGATCCTCAAGGATCTCCGTTTTGCCGGAGAAGACAATCCCGCCGTTCTTCCGGTGATAACAGCCGGGAATCTCCGCCGGAGCCCGGCCGTCGAGCAGCAGTTCGAACGGGATCTCCCCCTCTCCGGTCAGGATGGCTTCCACAAACGGAGCCGCTTCGAGCAGTTCCACCGGCGAAAGCGCGCTCATGGCGGCACCCCCGATAATGACGCGGCACTCCCCCGCGAAATACTTCGCCTGGGCCAGAATGAAGGGGAGTTGGTCGAGATACATGGCGGAAAAGGCGACGATTTCGGGCGTGGTCCGGGCAATCCGCGCCGACTGCCGAATCAGCAGGGCTTCGAGTTCGCCGCCCAGCCCCTGCCCGGCGAGATAGTGTTTCGCCTGAAGTTCGAGTTCATCGATGCGCACCCGCGCCTCGGCCATCGGCCGCCAGCTGACGGCGTAGCCCTGCGGATTGAGGAATGTCCCCAACGGACCGTGGGCGAAGTCGCGCATGGCTCCCAGCACGGAATCGGAGTCGCAGAGAAAATTCCAGAGGTCGAGGTTGGCGTCGAACAGGTCGAGCGGAACGTTTTTACGTTCGGCAACGGCGGCCAGACAGGCGATGCCGAGCGGCATATAAGTCGGCCCGGTACGCGGCGAAAACACCAGAGAAATACGCATGATGCTTGACACGGAGTTGGTTTTGCGAACAGTACGGCCGCCCTTCGAGCCCGGTTTTCCCAAAATACAGCTTATAACATATCACCGGAGCAGGCGAAAATCCAGTGAGAATCGGCAAAGGACAGGGGGAAAGGACAAAAAAGCCTGGCGCGTCAGACGACACCGCTTTCGGAGGAGTGCCGCCTCCTATTTGAAGAGGGCGAGCAAAACCACTCCGGCGAGGATCGCGGCCAGCGCCGCCGTTTTCACCCTCACGTTTTTGTCGCGGAAGTAGATGCTGCCGACGGCGAAGGTCACCACGCAGCTGCACCGGCGCAGGAGCGAGAGAATCGAAATCTGCGTGTCCGGCAGACTGAGCGCGTAGAAGTAGAGCCAGTCGGCCGCGATCAGCAGGATTCCGGTCAGCGGAATACTCCAACGCCAGGTGAACGTCTTTGAGCTCTTGCGGAGGCACGCCCGGACCAGCCAGGCGATGCCGAGAATCCCCACCAGGTCGACCGAGAAGTGGAACTGCATCAGCACGCGGGGAATCCCCACCGTCCCCAGCAGGTATTTGTCGTAGAGCGCCGAAATCGAACCCAGCAGCGTCCCGAGGAGCACCATGTGCGCGCCGCGGTGGTGCAGGAAGCTGATTCCCTCCTGCTTGCCGATCACCGAAAAGAGGTAGTATCCGGCGAAGATCACCAGCATGGCGACTCCCTGCCACACCGTCGGAATCTCGTGGAAGAGGAACAGACTGCCGATGAACGTCCACAAAGGCGCGGTGGCGCGGATCGGCGCGACGATGCTGATCGGCAGCTCGCGCATCGCGTAGTAGACGCAATTCCAGCTCGCCGCCACCAGCAGCGATTTGGCGAGAATGAGAAACCAGTAACGCGGCGGACAATCCAGCACCGCCGCGAGCTGCCCGGCGGCAACCGTCCCCAGCACGAAGAACAGACTGCCGGACAGCGTGGTCAAAAACAGCACCGGCATGATCGGATTGTCCCTCACCGCATGCTTTTTGCACAGATCGTAAAAGCCCAGGCCGATCGCCGACAACAGAATCAGCGGCAGCCAGGCGGGTATCGCAGAAACCATAAAACCTCCGAATGGATCTCATTAATATAGCCCGGAAACATAGCCGGGTCAATCCCAACCATCGTGAAAGATGAATATTTAAAAAATTAGATTAGTTAGGATTTGCAAATTAACCAGTCCCGTGATATCTTATACCCATTCCGTTTGCCGGAGAGGGGGAAGCGGTATATTCAGCAAAGCGATTTCAACAAAATTCATAGTCCGTAAGAAGAGGGTGAAGATGAGAAACAATAAATGGATTTTAAGCGCGGCGCTCCTGGCCGCAGCAATCGGGTTGCGGGCGGCTCCGCCCGCCCAGCCGCCGCCGCTGGTGTCGGTGGAAGATGTGGGAAGCATTTCGGAATCGACCGGCAAGAAGTACGTCGGCCATATCGAGGCGATCGAGGAAGTCGAGCTGCGGGCCCGCGTGTCCGGCTACCTCGAAACGATCAAGTTCAAGGAAGGCGACCTGGTCAAAAAGGGCGACCTCCTGTTCGAGATCGAAGACACCACCTACCGGGCGCAGGCGCTGGCCGCCAAAGCGACGCTGGACCAGACCAAGGCCGAGTTCAAATACGCCGAAGACAACTTCAACCGGCAGAAGACACTGCGTGAAAGCAGCGCGGTCTCCCAGAGCACCCTCGACGACGCGCAACGGCTCTATTCGCTGGACAAGGCGAAGGTGGCCGGGGCCGAGGCCGATCTGCTCGACGCCGAGAACAATCTTTCGTACTGCAAGATTTACGCGCCAATCGCCGGACGCATCGGCCGGGTGACTTACACCCAGGGCAACTATGTGACGCCGTCGAGCGAAAAGCTGGCGGATATCGTCCAGACCTCGCCGGTCTATGTCAACTTCGCCCTCAGCGAACGCGACTACCTGTCGCTGTTCGGAAACGCGGAGACGCTGAAGGAGAGCGGGAAAATCCGCCTGCTCCTTTCCGACGGTTCCGAATACAAGAACCCCGGCAAAGTGACCTTCATCGACAACAAGGTCGATACCGGCACCAATACGCTGACCGTCTGGGCGACCTTCGACAACCCCGACGGGCTGCTGATTCCGGGCGGATATGTGACGGTGGTGCTCTCCCGCATCGCCACCCGCGCCTATCCGGCGGTCCGCCTTTCGGCGATCATGACCAACGACAAGGGCAATTTCATTTATATCGTGGACAAAGACAACAAGGTGGTCCCCCGTCAGGTCGAAACCGGCCCGCTGGTGGGCAGCATGCAGCTTCTGCGATCCGGCGCGGAACCGGGGGAGACGGTGATCGTCGGCGGAACCAACAAGGTCCGCCCGGGCGCCGTGGTCACCACCTTCCGGGTCAACGAGCAGGAAAAGAAGTGAGGGAAATCGAATGATTTCGAGTATATTCATCGAGCGTCCCAAGCTGGCATTCGTCATTTCGATTGTGACGGTGCTGGCGGGCGCCATCTGCATCTTCCGCCTCCCGGTGGCGGAATATCCCGAGATCGCGCCGCCGACGGTGCAGGTGTCGGCCAGCTATCCGGGCGCTTCCGCGGAGGTGATCGCCAACACGGTCGCCTCCGTCATCGAGGAGCAGGTCAACGGCATCGAGAACATGATCTACTTCTCCTCGACGTCGAGCAACTCAGGCAGCTACTCGCTGACCATCACCTTCGCCTCGGGAACCGACACCGACATCGCGCAGGTCAACGTGCAGAACGCGGTGAGCCGCGCCGAGCCGCTGCTGCCTTCGGATGTGAAGGCGCTCGGCGTCACCGTCAAAAAACGGTCCAACGACATTCTCGCCGTGTATGTGTTCACCACCGACGGCACCGCGATGTCGCGTCTTGAGATGTCGAACTGGGTCCGGATGAACATCCGCGACGGCCTGTCGCGCATCGACGGCATCAGCGACGCCACGCTTCTCGGCGGACGCGATTACAGCATGCGCATCTGGCTCGACCCGTTGCGCATGTCGGCATTCGGAATCACGCCGGAAGACGTCTCCGCGGCGGTGCAGTCGCAGAATGTCCAGGCGGCGGTCGGCACCGTCGGCGCGGAGTATTCCAACGACTTTCTCCAGCTTAAAATCAACACGCTCGGCCGGTTGAGCACACCCGAACAGTTCGGCGACATCATCGTCAAGGTCGGCACGAACGGACGCCAGACCAAACTGCGCGACATCGCGCGGATCGAGCTCGGCGCCGACAGTTATTCTTTCGACGCGAAATGGAACGGAAAATCCTCGCTCGCACTGGCGATCTACCGGAACTCCGGAGCCAACGCCATCGACGTGGTGGACAAGGCGAACGCCTTCCTGGAAGCCACCCGGCCGCAGTTCCCGCGCGGAGTCAACTACCAGCTGGGATACGACCCGACGCAGTACATCCGCTCCACGATGAACGAAATCATCGAGACGCTGGCCATCACGCTGCTGTTGGTGGTGGGCATCACCTACCTCTTCCTGCAGGACTGGCGGGCGACGCTGATCCCGACGCTGGCGATTCCGGTGTCGCTCATCGGCACCTTCGTCTTCATGCTGGCGCTCGGGTTCACGATCAATTTGCTCACCATGTTCGCGCTGATCCTGGTGATCGGCTCGCTGGTGGACGACGCGATCGTGGTGGTGGAGAACTGCATGCGCATCCTCGAAACCGAGGATCTCTCGCCCAAGGAGGCGACGATCAAGAGCATGCAGCAGATCACCGGCGCGATCATCGCCACCACGCTGGTGACGGTCGCGGTTTACGCGCCGATCGGTTTCTACGGCGGCATGGTCGGCACAATCTATATGCAGTTCGCAGTGACGATGTGCATCGCGCTCTGCCTCTCGACAATCAACGCGCTGACGCTGTCCCCGGCGCTCTGTTCGCTGATCCTGCGCCGTCCGAGACCGAACCGCAACCCCCTTTACGCGGGGTTTAACAAGCTGCTGGGCGGATCGCGCAAGTGGTATCTCTTCTTCGCCGGAGTTCTGGTGCGAAGGGCGATTATCATGATTCCGCTCTTCCTGATCGTGCTGGCGCTCAATGCATGGTTCTTTGAAAAGGTGCCGACGCAATTCATCCCGCCGGAAGACAAGGGCATCCTGTTCTGCGACATTCAGCTGCCTCCAGGGGCGACGCTGTCCCGTACCGACCAGACCATGGACGAGCTTTACCAGAAAATCAAGGCGATTCCCGGTGTCAAGAACGTCATCATGGTCAGCGGCTTTTCATTCATGAGCGGCGAGGGAGAAAACGTCGGCATCAGCTTTGTGACCCTGAAAGACTGGAGCGAGCGCAAGACCGCCGACCTCCAAATCGACGCAATCCGCAGCAAGGTCTACGCTGCCTGTCAAACGATTCCGACCGCGGTGATCAACGTGTTCCAGCCGCCGGCGATCATGGGCCTCGGAGCTTCCGGCGGCGTCACGTTCGAGCTCCAGGCGATCAACAACCAGACGCCGAAAGAGCTGGAGGGTGCCCTCTTCCGGCTGCTCGGAATCCTCAACGACAAAGCGCAGTCGCCGCAGATTCAATACGGCTTCAGCACGTTCGACGCAAGTACGCCGCAGCTGTTCCTCGACGTCGACCGGGCGAAGGCCGAAGCGATGAACATTCCGGTGGACCGGATCTTCACCGCGCTCCAGAGCAAGCTGGCGTCGTCCTACATCAACGACTTCAACCTGTACGGATACAGCTTCAAGGTGAAGATGCAGTCCGACGCGGGCGACCGTTCCAGCCTGGTCGACATCGACCAGATCATGGTGCAGAACGACAGCGGGAAAATGGTTCCGATCTCGGCGGTCGCCACGCTGCGCCCGATCGTCGGCCCCCGCCAGATCGAGCGCTTCAACCAGTCGATGGCCTGCCAGGTCACGGTGCAGGCCATGCCGGGCTCAACCAGCGGCGACGTCATGAAGCACATCGAAAAGATCATGTCCGAAGACGAATTCTTCCGGCAGAATTACAAGATCGGCTGGACCGACATGAGCTATCAGGAACGCAGCAACCAGGGCATGATCGTCGGGTTGATGGTGCTGGCGCTGGTCTTCGGCTACCTCTTCCTGGTCGGCCAGTATGAATCGTGGAGCGTCCCGATTCCGGTGATCTCCTCGGTGGCGGTGGCGACACTCGGCGGTCTGCTCGGCATCTACTTTTCGCCGATGATTCCGAACGGCACGTTAGGGCTCTATTACTCGGATGTCGCGCTCAGCATCTACGCGCAGCTCGGCCTTATCATGCTGGTCGGACTCGCGAGCAAGAACGCGATCCTCATGGTCGAATTCTCGAAGGAGGAACGCAAGAGCGGCATGTCGATCCACGACGCCGCGCTGGCGGGCGCTTCGCAGCGCTACCGCGCGGTGCTGATGACCGCGTGGAGCTTTGTGATCGGCGTGTTCCCGATGGTGATCGCAACCGGAGCGGGGGCGGGCAGCCGCCGCGCCATCGGTGTCACCACCTTCTGGGGCATGATGCTGGCCACGTTGATCGGCATCATCTTCATCCCGGGTCTTTACAGCTTGTTCCAGCGGCTCCGCGAATGGATCAAGCGCGGAAAGAACTGCGTGTAGCACTCCGGCGAACTTCCCGGCCTCCGTCAACGACGGGGGCCGTTTTTTATTTGCCGAGCAAACGGCCGAGATTGGCGGCGGTGCGGAACAGGTTCTCGCGGGCGTCGCGAAGCGCGGCGTCCAGTGTGCAGGGGCCGGGCGCGATGGAAAACGCCGCGAAGAAGTGGCAGAGCAGCGCATCGGGGTCGCCGCCGACCGCGCCGGACACCACGATGGTCGGAACGCCGTACCGCTTCGCCGTCTCGGCCACCGTGAAGCAGAGCTTGCCCGACAGCGTCTGGTTGTCGGTTTTGCCCTCGCCGGTGACCACCCAGTCGGCGTCTTCGACCTGCCTTTCGAAACCGGCGGCGGCGAGGATCAGCTCCGCCCCCGAACCCATCATTCCGCCGAGAAAAGCGCGAAGGGCGAACCCGAGTCCGCCCGCGGCGCCGTCGCCGGGACGGTCGCAGTTTTGCGCCAGCCCGGCGGCGCACACCTTTTCGGCAAAATGCGCCAGATTCCGTTCGAGGACGGGCAGCATCTCCGGCGTCGCGCCCTTCTGCGGCGCGAATATGTTGACGCAGCCGTTTTCGCCGAGCAGCGGGTTGGTGACGTCGCAGGCGATCCGGATTTCGCAGTTGCGGAACACGGCGGAGACCGGCGGCTCGATCGCGGCGATCGAGTCGAGCATCCCGCCGCAGAGGGGTTCTTCGAGAAGTTCTCCGGCGGAGTCGTAAAACCGGTAGCCGAGCGCCTGCGCCATTCCGGCTCCGCCGTCGCAGGTTGCGCTGCCGCCGATGCCGATGACGATCTTCCGCACGCCCGAAGCGAGGGCGGCGGCGATCAGTTCGCCGGTTCCCCGCGTGGTGGTTTTGAACGGGTTGAGTTCGGATTGCGGGAGCAGCTCGATTCCGCTGGCGGCGGCCATTTCGATCACGGCGGTTTTCCCCGCGTCGATCACGCCGTATTTCGCCTTGACCGGAGTGCCGAGCGGGCCGCAGACTTCGGCCTCGCGGTATTCGCCGCCGCAGGCGGACACCAGCGCGTCGACGGTCCCCTCCCCGCCGTCCGCCAGCGGGAGTTCGACGAGAGCGGCTTCGGGCAGGACGTGCCGGAATCCGGCGGCCAGTGTCGCCACGACTTCGCGGCTGGACAGACAGTTCTTGAAGGAATCGGCGGCGATTACAATTTTCATGACAGCTCCCGTTTTATTTTCGTAATGTACCCTCTGGAGGGCCGAATTCAAGCGGGGCCGTGTGATTTCTCCAACCTCGGGTACCCGAGCGGGCGCAGCACGAGACAACACCCCTATCCGGCACCGGCAGGGTGCCGGTGCCGGGTAAGGCCAGTCCCGTCCAATCCCGCCTCGAAGTTTCTGCGGGGTTCTGTTGCATTCGCTCCGGCCCGGCGATATATTACCCAATCAGGAATCAGCTTTTTTGAACAGAGGGATGAATGGCAGTTGCGAAGGTGATCGTCGATCTTGCGCTCGACAAGGAATTCGATTATGAGATTCCGACCGAACTGGAAGGGCGGGTCAAGGTCGGCACGATGGTCAGCGTGCCCTTCGGCAATTCGCGCCGCGACGGCTATGTGCTGAGCCTCGCCGAAACCAGCATCTACGACGGTAAGCTCAAACCCATCCTCGCCATCTGCGGCGACCGCGCCCACGTTCCGGAGAATCTGGTGGCCCTCGGACGCTGGATGGCCGACTACTACTGCTGCACCCAGGAACAGGCGATCCGTACGTTGCTGCCCGCCGCCGTGCGAAGCGGCAAGGTCAAACCCAAAAAACGCAAGCTCTACCGCATCGCCGACCGCGACGCCGCGTCGAACTTCGTCGCCGTCAATGCAAAGAAACCCTCCGCCGAACTCCGGGTCGACCTGCTCAAAGTCCTGCTGACCGACGGCGCACAGCCGATCGAACACCTGAAGACGGCGACACCCGCATTCTCCAACTCCTCGCTGCAGACGCTGATCCGCAAAGGCATGGTCGAGACCGTCGAAGAGTTGGTCAGGCGCGACGTGTTCGGCGACAGCAAGGTGATTCCGACTAATCCGTTGAAGCCCTCCGCCGACCAAACAAAGGCGCTGGAGCTCATTTCGAAGATGCTCCGCGGCGAAACCGCGAGCCACGTATTGCTGCTCCTCGGCGTGACCAATTCGGGCAAGACCGAGGTCTATCTCCAGGCGATCGCGCAGGCGCTGGAGCAGGGAAAGTCGGCGATCGTGCTGGTCCCGGAAATTTCGCTGACGCCGCAGACCGTCCGCCGCTTCCGGGCGCGGTTCGGCGACGAGCTTAGCATCCTTCACAGCCGGCTGTCGGACGGCGAACGGTTCGACGAGTGGAACCGGATCAACGACGGCGAGGTGAAGATCGCAGTCGGCGCACGCTCGGCGCTGTTCGCGCCGTTCCGCGACCTCGGGCTCATCATCGTCGACGAGGAGCACGAATCCAGCTACAAACAGTCCGAAGCGCCGCGCTACTCGGCGCGCGACGTCGCCGTGATGCGCGGCAAATTCGAGGGAGCAGCGGTGATTTTAGGATCGGCAACCCCCTCCGCCGAAACCGCCTACAACGCCGACACCGGCAAATTCCTGCTGGCGCGGATGGCGGCGCAGGTGGACAACAAACTGCCCCCGCACATCCGCATCGTCGACCAGCGCCGCGACGGGCCGCCGGAACCGGGCAAAAGCACCTTTTTCTCCCCGATGCTGATCGAAGCGGTGCGCGACCGGATGAACCGGGGCGAACAGAGCATCCTCTTCCTCAACCGGCGCGGCTACGCGCGGGTGATGGTCTGCGAGGAGTGCGGATTTGAAGCGCGCTGCCCGGATTGTTCGGTCACTTACACCTATTCGAAGCTGCACGAGATCCTGAGCTGTCACCTGTGCGGCGGCGTGATCCCGGCCTACACGGCCTGCCCGGAGTGCGGTTCGCCGAAAATCCGCTACGCCGGCCTCGGAACCGAGAAAATCGAGGCGGTCGCGGGCGCGGTGTTTCACCCCGCCCGGATCGCGCGGATGGATTCCGACACCATGCGCGGCGCGGACGACTACGAAATCGTGCTCGAACGCTTCCGGCGCGGCGAGCTCGACATCCTCATCGGCACCCAGATGATCGCCAAGGGGCTGCACTTCCCCAACGTCACGCTGGTCGGCATCATCAACGCCGACCTCGGGCTCACCATGCCGGACTTCCGGGCCAGCGAGCGGACCTTCCAGCTCATCACCCAGGTGGCTGGCCGGGCCGGGCGCGGCGACATCCGCGGCGAAGTCATCATCCAGACCCACAACCCGGACAACGAGACCATCCTCTACGCGGCGAACCAGGATTATGACGGCTTTTCAAAGTTCGACCTCGAATTCCGCGAACTTCTCGAGTATCCCCCCTACACCCACCTCATCACGGTTTTCTTCCGCGGCGAGGACGAGTCGAAGCTGGTCGAATACGCGACGACGTTCACGGCGGAGCTCCGCCCCTACATCTCGGACGAGATGAAGGTGGCGGGCCCCTCCCCGGCTCCGATCGAGCGGATCAAGGGGAAATTCCGCTACATGCTGGTGATTCGCGGACGGCGGCTCAAGCTGCTCAAGCAGGCGCTCCGGATTCTGGCGCTCCACCGTCAGGTGCCGAAAGGCATCGACGTCTACGTCGACGTCGACGCCCAATCCATGCTTTAGAGCTTATCCCTCGCGGGAAGCGGACTGCTTTCGATACTGCCCCGGAGAAACGCCGAAGCGGCGGGTAAACAGGCGGTTGAAGTAACAGGCGTTGGAGTAGCCGACGGCGGCGGCGATGTCGGAGAGTTTCCGGGGAGTCTCAAGCAGCAGGTGACGGGCGCGGAGCATGCGTTCCTCCTCCAGCAGCTGGGCGAAGGTGCTCCCGGTCTGTTCGCGGACGAGGTGGCCAGCGCGGGAAACCGAGAGAAAGAGTTCGGCCGCCAGGCTTTCCAGTGTGACGTTCTCATGGGCGCGGTTGCGGATGAAGCGCCGGATGAACGCGCGCCGGGTGGCGGGTCCGGAGGGTTCTTCGCGGTCGAACTCCCGGAGCAGTCCGGTGCCGAACAGCCGGAGAATTTCGGCGAGGTCGGCCAGCATCGCCTCATCTGCCTCGGGCAGGACTTCGTAACGTTTCAAGAAGTATTCCGGCAATTTCTCACCATCCGGCAGTTCGCCCCGGAAGACCCCGGCGAAAATCGTCATCTGGTGGCTGTTCCCGTAGTGGATCGGAACCACCAGTTCGCGGAGCCCCTTGTAACACTCCTTGAAAAACGGTTCCGGTGAAGTCCCGCCCCGCTGTTCCGCACTGCCGAAACACTCCAGCGAACAGCGGCGATTCCAGCCCGGCTCGGTCTGCCGCCCTTCGGTGCAGCAGGGGTGCGGGTGCAGGTGGCGGCCCGGCAGCAGCGGCATGCCATGCGGGTCCCCGAGCCTGCCGTGCAGATCGTGGACGGTCAGCGCCACGCCGAATTGCGCCTCGATGCGGCGCAGCGCCTGTTCGATGCGAATCCCGGTCAATTCCGCCTGTTTGCAAGAAAAAAATTTCATAATAGACTACATTCAGCGTTTTACTATAACAATACAGCTCTTTTATGAATTGTCAAATGAATTATTTTCCGGTATAATTAAAAGCAAAGCAAACAGGAGATGATTCGATGGAATGGATTCAGGAAGAAGGGCGCCGGACTCCGGTCGCCGGGGTGGCGGATGTGATCGTTGCCGGGGGCGGCCCGGCGGGAGTCTGCGCCGCCGTGGCGGCGGCCCGGAGCGGCGCCGATACGCTGCTTCTGGAAGCCGGCGGCTGTCTGGGCGGAATGTGGACCGCGGGCTGTCTCGGCTGGCTGCTCGACGGCATGGACAAACCGAAGGATTCCCTGCCCGGCGAACTCATCGCGGCGCTTAATGAGCGCGGACAGATGAAGGAGAAGGCATTCGACGTGGAGGCGATGAAACTCTTCCTCGAAGAGTGGTGCATGGCGAGCGGAGTGCGCCTCCGCTACTTCACCACGCTCGCCGACGTGATCAAGGAAAACGATCGGGTCACCCACGCGGTCACCGTCTCGAAATCCGGCCGCGAGGCGTGGCGCGGCAAGGTCTTCATCGACTGCACCGGCGACGGCGACCTCGGTTTTCTCGCCGGGAATCCTTATGAGATGGGCCACCCGGAACACGGCCGCTGCCAGCCGATGTCGCTCCTGGCGCTGCTGAGCGGGATGGACCCCGAAGAAGTCCTCCCCTACACTTCCCAGGGAACCTGGAGCGAAATCGCCGAACGGTTCGCCGCGCTGCTGCGCGAAGACGGCTACCAGCCGAGCTATCAGGGGCGGGCGCTCTTCCATCTCGGCGGCAGGCTCTTCTTCCTGATGGCCAACCATCAGTACGGAGTATCCGGGATTTCGGCCGACGATCTCACCGCGGCCACAATCCGGGCGCGCGCCGAGATCAACCGCCAGGTCGCCACGCTCAAAAAGCACGGCGGAATCTGGAAGGACGTGCAGCTGGTCGCCACCGCCGAAAAGATCGGCGTCCGCGAATCCCGGCGGCTGCAGGGCCGTTACAAAGTGACCCTCGAAGACCTCGTCGAAGGAAAGCGGCACGAGGACGCGGTCGCCCGGGTCACTTTCGGGATCGACGTCCATCAGCTTCAGGGCGGCGGAAAGAACCAGATCGACAAGGCCCCGGTGAAGAGCCAGCCCTACGATGTTCCGCTGCGCGCCCTCGTCAGCGCGAATCTGGAAAACCTGCTCTTCGCCGGACGCTGCATCAGTGGCGACTTCTTCGCCCACTCCAGCTATCGGGTCACCGGCAACGCGGCGCGGTTCGGAGAAGCGGCGGGACGGCTCGCCGCCCTCTCCTGCCGCCTTGAAATTCCGGTCGCCGATGTGAATTTCAACGCAGTAAAGGAGGAACTGTCAAAATGAAACAGAGATTTTTCACGCTGATTGAACTCCTGGTCGTCATCGCGATCATCGCCATCCTCGCCTCAATGCTGCTGCCGGCGCTGAACCAGGCGCGGGAACGCGCCAGAACCACCTCCTGCCTTGGAAACCTGCGGCAGCTGGGGCTGGCGATCAACCAGTATACCGGGGACAACCGCGACTACTACCCCTACCTCTGGCTCCAGACCGCTTCCGACACCACCTGGGTCAATCTCCTGATGCCTTACGCGGGGGTCAACTGGGGCAAGGGGAACGGGCTCAAGATTTTTAAATGTCCCTCCGACAAGGTGACCCGCGACTACTCCCAGTCCGCCTTCGCCGGGCTCGCGCCGCGCAGTTATGCGATGAATTCCGGGGCGGACACCACCGGCTCCGACACCAGCCTGCTGCTCGGCATCGGCTGGAGCAAGCTCGGGAAATCGCTGAAGATGTCGCTGGTCCCCCGGCCGGGTGAACTGATCGCGCTGGGAGAAGCCAAAGTGCCGTCCAACAACTGGCTTTTCTGCGGCAACACCCGGGTCATCAACCTCTACGCCTCGGTCGCTTCGGACCCGGTCTACAACCAGCTCGCCAATTACCATAACGACAGGAACAACTACCTGTTCGCCGACGGCCGGGCGCAGCTCCTCGATTACCGGCAGACCATCGGGACCGGCAGCATGGCGCAACCCCGCGGCTACTGGACGCGCAACCCGGTGGACTGAACATGAAACGAATCCTGCTGCTCGCAACCCTGCTCGCCGCGCTCGCCGGCTCCGGCGCGGCGGAAAAAATGACGCTGGCCGGTTACATGGGCTGGTATGTGCCGACCCAGAGCGGACGCGGCTCGGTGACGCCGTTCGATTTCTCCATCCTCCCGCTGGAGCTGGAAGGGAAGGCGAACCTCTCCGACGAGGGACTGTCGATCCAGGTCCACCGCAAGGAGCTGGAGATTCTCCAGAAGTACGGCTGGAACACCGTCGGCGCGGATGGATTGTTTTACAACCACGCCGCGCTCGGCAAGTCCGCCGCCGCCCACAACATCGGTCGTCAGCTCCAGCTGATGGACTTCATGGAGCGGGCGGCGAAAGGGATTCCGGACTGCAAAATCCAAATGATCCCGTTCATCGAGTTCCTCGCCGCCTACCGTCAGCTCGGACCGGAAAAAGCGGTCGAGTTCTTCAACGCCAACCTCGATTTGATGATGAGCCGGTTCGGGAACTCCCCGTTCTGGCGGAAAATCGACGGCCGCCCGGTCATCTACACCTATGTGACCAACTATTTCCCGGTGGAGTTCTGGATGAAAGTGATCGAACACGGCAAAGAGAAAGGGTACAACCTGTTCTGGATCATGGATCTCGACGGGCTCGACCCGGCGCTCACCGGCGATTTCGACCTTGAGAAGGCCCGCCCGTACCTCGAACTCTTCGACGGCGTTTACAATTTCGGCTGTTCCGGACTCGAAGAGAGCGCCACCTTCCCGGGAAAAATGCGGAAGCTCGGCAAGGGGCAAAAAGCCGAACGGTTTCTCGGCGCGACACTCTGGCCGGGTTATCTGAGCGACCGCCCTTACAACCGCAATTTCATCAGCCCGGAAGGAACCTCCTTTCTGCGGAACGTCTGGGAGACGGGCAAGAGCGCCAATCCCGATTTTCTCCACTGGGTCTGCAACGACTACAAGGAGGCGACCACGCTGCTGCCTTCGTTCAGCACGCTCACCTCGCGGCTGGAGATCGCGGAGCGCTTTCTCACGGAATACGACGGACACGCCATTGCCGACGTGCGCCCCGGCGTCCCGCAAAGCGTACTCTCCTACCGCAAGGCGCTCTATCCGGGCGAAGACCTGACGCTGGAATTCCTGCCGCTCCCCGCGCCGGACACCATATCCAAAGGGAAGCTGACCCTGCGGCTTCTCGATGAACGCGGCAAGGAGCTGGCGGCTCACACCTCGCCCGAACTCGACTTCACGCAGATGAAACCTTATCATTGGGAGAAGGCGGTGCGGGCCGACCGGAAGCGCTCGCGCGTGATCCGCGTCGAGGCAACCGTCGAAACGCCGGACGGGCGCAAGTTCGCCTACCGGAATCTCCCCGACGTCGCCGTGGTCAACCTGCGCCAGGCCGCCGACCAGCTGTTCTATTCGGTTCCGCTCCACCGGCTTTCGGACCGGAAGCTGACTCTCACCGTCAACGCCAGAAGCGAGAACGCCGCCTGGCACGACGGATTCCGCCGCGTCTCGTGGAAGGCCGACCCGGAACCGGAAGGCACCCTCTACGCGGTCGCCCGCAGCGGACACGCCCTGAAACGGATGGCCGCCCCGGCCACCGGCGGCGTCTTCGATGTGACACCGGGGCAGGACGGACACCCGTTCCGGCTGTTCCGCCAGCCCGAACAGCGCGCCGTCATCGACTGGCAGCCGACCGACGCCCCGAACGGCGAGGAGTATTATCAGGTGCTGGCGCAATTCCCGGATGGAACTTACGCCTACGCCCCGACCATCTGGTGCCGCCCGTACTTTCAGCCGGAGGAATTGTGGGCGCAATGGATCTTCGCCCCCGGAGAGCAGAAAGCGCCGGTCCGCATCGCCGACCGCAGCGGCAACGGATATGACATCGTGCTGGACAAGGCGTTCCCGCGCTGGCCGTTCGAGTCGCTGCGGCAGCCGGAAACCCGGGCGCTGGTGTTCAAGGGGGATCTGGTCCTCGCGCCTCCGCCGGAAGCCGTTCCCTATGGCCCGCTGACGCTGGAGCTGCTCTTCTCCGCCGACGCGCCAGGAAAAGAGAAACAGTACCTCGCCTTTCAGCGCGGCGCCCAGGCCACTTTGCTGATCGACGAACAAGGTTACCTCGTCGCGGAACGATTGCCGGAACACCGGAAACACCCGAATCCCAACGTCGCGGTAAAAAGCAAGCTCCCGCTCAAACCGGGCGCCCTCCATCACGTGGCGGTCACCTACGATTCGCGGGAACTCCGGCTCTATCTGGACGGAGAGCTGCAAGGGTCCGCGCCCTGCGCCGGAACCCGGTCGAACGAGGGATGGTTCATCGGCGGACTCCCGGAACAGCGCGACGCCCTCACCGGGAGCGATTCCGGGCGGTTCCGGGGAAAGCTGCTGCGGCTGTCGATTCTCGGCCGTCCGCTCTCCGCCAAAGAAGTCGCCGAGCTTTACCGGCGCGGAACGCAACTGGGTTTGTAAGCAAAAAAAACCGGAGCCTTTGACGGGGCTCCGGCTTTTTTTCGCTGTGCTCAGGCGTTCTTCAGGGCGTCGAGCAGTTTCGGCTTGCTCTGGATTCCCGAAAAATCGTTGACCACCTTGCCATCCTTATAGATGAAGATGCGCGGGATGTTCATCACTTCGAACTTGACCGCGAGATCGCGGTTCTCGTCGATATTCACTTTCCCGATGGTGACTCCGGCGGGCGCTTCGGCCGCGACCTGGACCAGCACGTTCCCGAGCATGCGGCACGGGTTGCACCACGGAGCCCAGAAGTCGACCAGCACCACGCCGGATTTGACAATATCCTCGAAATTGGACGCGTTGAGTTCAATGATTTCCGCCATGATTCTTCCTCCTTGACTTTTCCCCGGCTTCACAGGGGGGTTACGGGAAATATAGCACCGTTTTTCCGGATTTAAAACGGAAAACGGATTTTTTCGACAATCAAGGAAGCAGTCCGAGTCCGGAATCGTATCCCGCGACGAAAGCGCGGATGGAACGTTCCTTGAGTCCGCCCCAGCTCTGCGATTCGACATGGCCGTCCGCCGCGGCGAGGGTTGCCCGGTCGCGTTCGTCTTTCCGTGATTTCACGGGTTCCTCTTCTGGGGGAAAAAGTTCCGGGCCGGAACGTCGCCGCTCCGGCCCGGTTTTGTCGGTCGGAACGTCCGTTTACTTTCCGGCCATGATCGCGGCGACGTCTTCGGCCACCTGTCCGGTCGGTTTGATGTCGAAGTTCTTGACCAGCACGGCGGCGACGTTCGGCGAGAGGAACGCCGGGAGGGTCGGTCCCAGGCGGATTCCCTTGACGCCGAGCGCCAGCAGCGCGAGCAGCACCGCCACCGCCTTCTGCTCATACCAGGCGATGTCGAACGACAGCGGAAGGTCGTTGATGCTCTTGAGCCCGAACGCCTCCTGCAGCTTCATCGCAATCACCGCCAGCGAATAGCTGTCGTTGCACTGACCGGCGTCGAGGACGCGCGGAATACCGCCGATATCGCCGAGGTTGAGCTTGTTATAGCGATATTTCGCACACCCGGCGGTCAGGATCACCGTGCCCTCGGGCAGCGCCTGGGCCACGTCGGTGAAGTACTGGCGGTCGCGCTGGCGGCCGTCGCAGCCGGCCATGACCACGAAGCGTTTGATCGCCCCCGATTTGACCGCGGCGACGACTTTGTCGGCCAGCGCCAGGACCTGGTTGTGGGCGAACCCGCCGACGATCTCGCCGTCTTCAATTTGTGTCGGCGGCGGGCAGCTCTTCGCCAGCTTGATCAGCGCGGAGAAATCCTTGCGGCCGCCGGGCTGCCGGTCGGGAATGTGAACCGCGCCGGGATAACCGGCCATGCCGGTGGTGAACAGCCGCCCGAGATAGCCGCCCTTCACCGGGATGATGCAGTTGGTGGTCATCAGGATCGGCCCGTTGAAGCTCTCGAAGTCCTGGTTCTGGTGCCACCATGAGCTGCCGTAATTGCCGACCAGGTTGGGGAACTTCTTGAGTTCGGGGTAGTAGTGGGCCGGCAGCATCTCGCTGTGGGTGTAGACATCGACACCGGTGCCCTGAGTCTGTTCCAGCAGTTCCTTGATGTCGAGCAGGTCGTGGCCGGAAACCAGGATGCCGGGGTTCTTGCCCACGCCGGTTTTCACCCGGGTGATCTGCGGGTTGCCGTAAGTTCCGGTATTGGCCGCATCCAGCAGCGCCATGGTTTTAACCGCGACATTGCCGCACTCCAGAACCAGCCCGACCAGCTCGTCCGCGGAGAGATCCTTCGTTGTTGCGGCCAGCGCCTTGAAGACGAATTCATAGATCGCATCGTCCTCCCTGCCCAGCACGGCCGCGTGGTCGGCGTAGGCGGCGATGCCCTTGAGCCCGTAGGTCAGGAGTTCGCGGAGCGAGCGGATGTCTTCGTTTTCTGTGGACAGCACGCCCGCCGGAACCGAAACGGAGGTCGGGCCGATGAGTTCTTTGGCCCTGGCGATCTGCACCTGGAACCGCGCGTCGTCGAAATTGGCGTTGGTGATCGTCATGAACAGCGACTGAATGGCAAAGAGACCGAGTTTGCGGTCCGGCTTGTGAGTCAGCGCCAGGATCTTGAGCTGGGCGACCAGCTCATCCATCAGATTGGCGGTTTCCGGCTGTTTGCCGCACATTCCCCGGAACGTACAGCCGGAATTCTTGCAGGTTTCCTGGCATTGGAAACAAAACATTTTCTCGTTCATGGGCTTCTCCTCCCCTTTTTGGTTGAGAGCGGTCTTCATACCACCGCTCTTTTATGCCGGGCGATTTCCCGGTAATTCAATCAAATCGCGAATCGTCCGCCACTGCTTCATGCCTTCGGCGAGCAGCTCGAACCGGTATCCGGACAGTCCCCATTGCTTGATCAGCAGCCGCAGCGGCCCGAAGATCAGCCGGAACAGCACGGTCGGGTCGATTTCCGGACGGATTTTCCCCTCGGCCTGTCCGCGGAGGATCAGCGTCTCGATCCGGACCTTATGACTGTGCATGATGCCGAGGACCTTCTCCGCCAGCCGCGGGTCGTCCTGGAACAGCTCCTCGGAAAACATCACCTTCGCCAGCGGCGGATTCGCGCTCATCCGTTCCAGGCGGTCCCGGATGAAGACTTCGATCCCGGCCAGCGGGTCCATCGTATCGGCCGGAAGTTCGTCCAGCACCGACTGCGCGATTTCGGCGAACGAATCGAGCACCGCATCCAGAATCGCATACTTGCCGGTGAAATGACGGTAGATCGCCGGCTCGGAAACCTTCAGCTCGGCGGCCAGGTTCTTCAGCGTCAGTTGCTGAATCCCCCGCTCCGCCAGCAACCGCACCGCCACGGTAACGATTTTTTGCTGCCGGACTGTCATTGCCATATTCCACCCATGTTAGTTAATATTAATTAACATCGTGCCGCAAAGATGATTTGTCAAGGAGTGAAAGCAAAAAAAAATGAAAAAAAGCGAACGCGTGGTCATGGGACGCGGTTGCCCAAAGACGCGAAGATCCTTTTGCCGCGTTCCCCGCCTTTTGACCGAATCGTCCCCCCGGCCCGCCCGCCGGAGCGGGACAAAATGGCACAAGCGGGACAGAGTGACCCGTGACGCGGTGTCCCACTTAGCCTCGCCGGGGCGGATACTCCCCCGCGCTCCCCTGCCGGGCCCGCCTCGCGGAAGTTGGCACGGCCCTTGCTGATATCTTCGACGTATCTGTTTGCATTGAAAAAATCTCTATCGGACAAGGAGGAGTTAATCATGAGTAAGATTCTGGGTATCGACCTGGGCACAACGAACAGCTGCATGGCTGTCATGGACCACGGGGAATACAAAATCATCCCCAACGCGGAAGGCAACCGCACCACCCCGTCCATCGTAGCGTTCACCAAATCCGGCGAGCGCCTGGTCGGGCAAACCGCCAAACGGCAGGCGGTCACCAACCCCAAGAACACCGTTTTCTCGATCAAGCGTCTGATGGGCCGCAAATTCGACGAAGTTCAGCGCGAGCGCGAGCACGTACCGTATGAAATCGTCAAGGCTCCGAACGGAGACGCGGCGGTCAAGGTGGCCGACAAAGTCTATTCCCCGCCGGAAATCTCGGCGATGATCCTGCAGAAACTCAGGACCGATGCCGAAGCCTACCTCGGCGAAAGCATCACCCAGGCGGTCATCACCGTTCCGGCCTACTTCAACGACAGCCAGCGGCAGGCAACCAAGGACGCCGGCAAGATCGCCGGGCTCGAAGTGCTCCGCATCATCAACGAGCCGACCGCGGCGGCGCTGGCCTACGGCCTCGACAAGCAGAGCGATGAAATCGTCGCCGTGTACGACCTCGGCGGCGGCACCTTCGATATTTCGATCCTGGAAATCGGCGACGGCGTCTTCGAAGTGAAGGCCACCAACGGCGACACCCACCTCGGCGGCGACGACTTCGACCAGACGATCATCAACTATCTGGCCGAAGAGTTCCAGAAGGAGAACAGTGTCGACCTGCGCAAAGACCCGCAGGCGCTCCAGCGCCTCAAGGAAGCGGCCGAAAAGGCGAAGTGCGAACTCTCCAGCAGCATGAGCAGCGACATCAACCTGCCGTTCATCACGATGAACCAGGACGGGCCGGTCCACATGAACATCACGGTGACCCGCGCCCAGCTCGAGAAGCTCTGCGATCCGCTGCTCGAACGTACCCGGAAGCCGTGCGTTAACTGCATGCACGACGCCGACGTCTCCCGCGACAAGATCAAGGAAGTCATCCTGGTCGGCGGCATGACCCGTATGCCCAAGGTCCAGGAAGTGGCCAAGGCGATCTTCGAGCGCGAACCGCACAAGGGCGTCAACCCGGATGAAGTCGTGGCCGCTGGCGCCGCGATCCAGGGCGGCGTGCTCGGCGGCGAAGTCAACGACGTCCTGCTGCTCGACGTCACCCCGCTTTCGCTCGGCATCGAGACGATGGGCGGCGTGATGACCAAGCTGATCGAACGCAATACGACGATCCCGACCAAGAAGAGCCAGATTTTCAGCACGGCGGCGGACAACCAGCCGGCGGTGGACGTCCGGGTTCTTCAGGGTGAACGCGAACTGGCCAAGGACAACAAGTCGCTCGGGCTCTTCAAGCTCGACGGCATCGCTCCGGCTCCGCGCGGCATGCCGCAGATCGAAGTCACCTTCGACATCGACGCCAACGGCATCCTGCACGTGACCGCCAAGGATCTCGGCACCGGCAAGGAACAGAAGATCACGATCACCGCTTCGAGCGGCCTGTCTGAATCCGAAGTCGAGCGCATGGTCAACGAGGCCAAGGCGCACGCCGAGGACGACAAGAACGCCAAGGAGAAGATCGAGACCAAGAACCACGCCGACTCGCTGGTCTACCAGACCGAGAAGCAGCTCAAGGAGTTCGGCGACAAGGTTCCGGCCGACGTCAAGAGCCAGATCGAGGCGGCCGTCGCCAAGCTGAAGAAGGAAATCGAGGCCGAAAACATCCCGGGCATGAAGTCCGCGACCGAGGAACTCGAAGGCCTGCTCCAGAAGATCGGCGAAGCGGTCTACGCCGCGCAGCAGCAGGCCGGCGGCGAATCCGCCGGTCCGGAAGCCGCCGCCGGCGGCTCCGCCAAGAAGGATGACGACGAAGGCGTGGTCGACGCCGAAGTCGTGGAATAACCATCCGGACTCATACACTCCATCGTTTCCGCGGCGGGAATGCCGCGGACGCGGGGGAGTTGTTTTATCAACAACAATAGTTCCAACCAACAACAAGAAGGAGAGTCAGAAATGGCAACTGTCAACATCAAGCCGCTCGGCGACCGGGTCCTCCTGGAAATCTGCGAAAACAAGGACGAAATGAAGGGGGGCATCCTCATTCCGGACTCCGCCAAGGAAAAACCGCAGGAATTCAAGGTCATCGCGCTCGGCACCGGCAAGAATGACGACAACGGCAAGAAGATTCCGTTCGACGTCAAAGTCGGCGATGTCGTGTTGACCAGCCGTTACGGCGGCACCGAGGTCAAGGTTAACGGCAAGGAATACAAGGTCGTCAACCAGGACGACATCCTCGCGATCGTCGGATAGGTCTGGTTTCATTTCCGTCAATCACAACAACAACGATACAGGAGTTTTACCGGTATTATGGCGAAACAGCTTATTTTCTCTGAAGAAGCCCGTCGCGGCATTCTCGAAGGCGTGACCCTGCTCAGCAAGGCGGTCAAGGCAACTCTCGGCCCGAAGGGTCGCAACGTCATCCTCGACAAAAAGTTCGGCGCTCCGATCATCACCAAGGACGGCGTCACCGTCGCCAAGGAAATCGAACTCAAGTGCCCGTATGCCAACATGGGCGCCCAGATGGTCAAAGAAGTCGCCAGCAAGACCAACGACGTCGCCGGCGACGGCACCACCACCGCGACCGTCCTGGCCGAAGCGATCTACCGCGAAGGCCTGAAGAACGTCACCGCCGGGTCCAACCCGATGGAACTCAAGCGCGGCATCGAGAAGGCGGTCGAAGCGGTCGTCGCCGAAGTCGCCAAGATGAGCGTCGCGGTTCATGACAAGATCGAGCAGGTCGCCACCATCTCCGCCAACGGCGACCAGACGATCGGCAAAATCATCGCCGAAGCGATGGACAAGGTCGGCCAGGAAGGCACCATCACCGTCGAAGAGGCCAAGACCCTCGAAACCACGCTCGACGTGGTCGAAGGCATGCAGTTCGACAAGGGCTATCTCTCGCCCTACTTCGCGACCAACACCGAGTCGATGGAAGCAATCCTCGAAGACGCGCTCGTCCTGATCCACGAGAAGAAGATCAGCAACCTCAACGACATGCTCCCGATGCTCCAGGCGGTCGCCAAGGAAGGCAAGCCGCTGCTCATCATCGCGGAAGACGTCGAAGGCGAAGCGCTGGCCACGCTGGTGATCAACAGCATGCGCGGCATCCTCAAGGTCTGCGCGGTCAAGGCGCCGGGCTTCGGCGACCGCCGCAAGGCCATGCTCCAGGACATCGCCGTCCTGACCGGCGGCACCTGCGTGACCGAAGACCTCGGCATCAAGCTTGAGAACGTGACCGTCTCCCAGCTCGGCAAGGCCAAGCGGATCACCGTCAACAAGGAAAACACCACGATCGTCGAGGGTTCCGGCACCAAGGAAGCGATCATGGGCCGCATCAAGCAGATCAAGCGCGAGATCGAGGAAACCACCAGCGATTACGACCGCGAGAAGCTCCAGGAGCGTCTCGCCAAGTTGGCCGGCGGCGTTGCCGTCATCAGCGTCGGCGCTGCGACCGAGATCGAGATGAAAGAGAAGAAGGATCGCGTCGATGACGCGCTGCACGCCACCCGCGCCGCGGTCGAAGAGGGCATCGTCGCCGGCGGCGGCGTTGCGCTGGTCCGCGCCGCGGCCGCGATCAAGAAGCTGAAGCTCTCCGGCGACGAAGCCACCGGCGCCGCGATCGTCGAGCGCGCGGTCGAAGAGCCGCTCCGCCAGCTCGCCGCCAACGGCGGCTACGAGGGCAGCGTCGTGGTCGAGCACGTCAAGGAAGCCAAAGGCAACGAAGGCTTCAACGTGGCGACCGGCGAATACGTCGACATGATCAAGGCCGGCATCCTCGATCCGGCGAAGGTCACCCGTTCGGCGCTCCAGAACGCCTCCTCGGTAGCCAGCCTGCTGCTGACGACCGAGTGCCTGGTCACCGACATCAAGGAAGACAAGGAGCCCGCGATGCCCGCCGGCGGCGGCATGGGCGGAATGGGCGGCATGGGCGGCATGATGTAATTCATCCCGCATCCGATGCGCAAGCCAGAACCCGGTCGCAAGACCGGGTTTTTTTATTGCCCCCCACCCTTCGATAAAATCACAGAATAATTCGTTTTTTTCGTTTTCCGCTCTTGACAATCGGTGGCTTTTGCATCATAATTAATTGTAAGACAATTCAACCGCAAACGAAGGATCGCATCATGCCGTTTTCCGCAGCGCCGACACCGGGTTCTTTTTCGGCTGCGCCTTTTTTTATGCCGTATTTAATTGTAAGACAATTTACATCATAGAGGGATTCCATGACGGAGACTTTCAACACGCAGCTTGCCGACCGTCTGCTGCAGATGGCGATCGACAACAACATGAAGGCCGGAGACAAGTTCCCGAACGAGAACGAGTTGTCTGCCAAATTCAATGTGAGCCGCGTATCGCTGCGGGAGGCGATCAACGGGCTCAAGTTCCTCGGGCTGCTCAATGCCGCCCCGCGCCGCGGAACCACGATTGCAACGCTGGATTACACGCGGCTGATCCGGTACCTCAGCTTCCAGATGGCGTTTTCGTCGATGTCGGAACACGAGCTGTTCGACGCGCGTCAGTCGATTGAAATCGGCATCGTCGGGCTGCTGACCGAGCGGATGAGCAAAGAGGACTTCCGGGAACTCCGGAAACTGGCCGTCGGTTGCCGCCGCGAGGTGGAGTCGCCGGAGGCCATCCGTAAATCGATCGAGGGGGACTTGCAGTTTCACCGCAGGCTTCTCGACTTCACCCGCAACGAGCCGCTTCAGGCGTTCGCCAAGCTGCTCGACAGTTTCTTCGCCTGCCTGAACAAGCATCCCGGCACCATCGAGGATTCCCGGAGCGCCGCCGAGGTTCATCTGCAGATCGTCGACGCACTCGAACAGCGCGATTCCGCCCTGGCGGAAAAGCTGATCCGGGATCATCTGGCCAGGCACACGAAATAGGGTCGACTGTTTTCATCAATTTCAAAAAAAGGGTTCCTCCGGAGAACGTTCCGGGGGGAAAGGGGGGTTATGCACATTTTTCGGAACAGACACCTGTTCGCCGCTCTCATCGCCGGAAGCGGATTCCTGCTCGGCGGCGGTGAAATCAGCGCCCGTTACGCCCTGGACGGCGACGGGAACGACTCCGTCGGCACGGCGGGCGCGCTCACGCTCAGCCAAGCGGAATTCGTCCCCGGCAATGACGGCAAAGCGCTGAAACTCAACGGAACACAGGCTCCGGAAGTCCTGGATGCGAAGGCGATGAAAGCACTGGCCGCAAGCGACGGATTTTCCATCAGCTTTCTCTGCAAACCGGCGAAGCAGAACAAATACCGCATCGTGCTGGCGCAGGCGACCGCGTCGCCCGCGGACCGCACGTTCTGGATCGGCTACCAGCCGGACCTCGGACGGTTCGACGTCCTGACCCGCGGCGCCGACAACCGGACGCAGGCCCAGGTCGGCGGGATCGGCAATGTCGAGGCCGGCCAATGGAATCTGGTGATTGCCTCCGCCGGAAACGGGGAACTGCAACTGCTGACCATGCCGCTCTCCGCGGAGTCGTTCAACGGGCGCATTCCACACACTCCGTTGCTTGGAAAAATCAGGAACGCGGGGGTTCCGCTGACCCTGGGCGGACGCAGCGGCGAAGCAGAAAACGGCCGCTTCTCCGGCGAGATCGACGACCTCATCTTCTGGAACCGCCCGCTCGAACCGGCGGAAATGGCCGCGCTCTTCGCGCACTACCGGACGAAGAAACCGGTCACCCCGGAATTCAGCCTCGCGGATGCGGTGAAGAACGCCGGTTCGTTTCAAATCGCCGAACTGCCTTATTTCCCGCCCGGACGCACGGAACGGCTCCAGGCCGCGCCGGTCCGGCTGGACGCGGCGAAGCAGCCGGAATACGTCGCGCCCAAACAGATCGCCTCCGGCGATTTCCGGGTGGAGACCGTCTTTGCCGTGCCGGACTGGAAGCAGAGCATGATCCGCCTCGATCTCGGGGCGGACGGGTTCCTCTTCGACGGCGTCAAATCGACGCTGCGCAGCGTCGGCAACGAGGGGATCAACACCTTCAAGCTCCAGCCGGTCAGCGTCAACCTCGGCCGGCTGGTCGCCGACGGCCGTCCGGTCCGGTTCGCCATCGAGAAGAAGGCCGGAATCCTGACCCTGCGGCTGGACGGGCGCGAAGTCTACCGCACGGCATTCCCCCGCGACACCATCGGGGAAGTCGCCGTAACCGCCGAAAAAGGCGCTGCCGAGATGCAGTCGCTGACGATCGAAGCCCCCCTGCTCGCCCGCGAATTCGTCCCGGTCTTCACGCCGGGCGAAAACGGGACGGCGGTCTACCGGATTCCCGCACTGGTCCGGGCGAAGGACGACTCGCTGCTCGCTTTCGCCGAAGCCCGGCACGACAGCGCGCATGACCTCGGCGACATCGACATCGTGCTCAAGCGTTCGACCGACGGCGGCAAACACTGGCTGCCGCGGCAAACCGTGATCAAGGGAGAAAAGGGGACGCACCTCTCCAGCGTCAACCCCGGCCCCGTGGTCGAGCCGGAGAGCGGCAGAATCCACCTCTTCTGTTATCAGGGGCTCGAAAACAAATGGGCCGGCGGCGAATACAAACTCCTCCACAGCGTCTCCGACGACAACGGTGCGACCTGGTCGGAACCGGCTGACCTCAAGCCGCAGCTGCCGGAAGAGTGGCTCAGCTTCCAGCCGGGACCGGGGCACGGCATCGTGCTCCGCCACGGCGACCACAAGGGGCGCATCGTCGTTCCCGGCTGGTACGTCCACCGTGAGAACGGGGAAAAGGTGTTCGCTTCGGCGCTCATCTACAGCGACGACGGCGGAACGCATTTCCGGGGCGGCGGCACCGGCATGAACGGTTCCGACGAGTGCCTGGCCGCCGAACTGGCGGACGGGTCGGTCGTCCTCGCCATCCGTCCGCCGGGCAAGAGCGCCGATTCCGAGTTCCGCCGCTTCGCCGTCAGCCGTGACGGAGGAGAACACTTCGAACCGGTAGAGATCGACCGCGAACTCCGCGCCCCGGTCTGCCAGGCAGGGATGCAGAGCTCCGAGGACGGCAAAACGCTCTACTTCTCCTATCCGGGCGGCGGAAATTACGAACGGAACGGCGAAACCCGCCGGGCCGGGCTGACCCTCCGCCGCCGCGCCGCCGACCGGAAAACGTGGTCGGAACCGCAACTGATCTACGCCGGGCGGAGCGGATATTCCGACCTCGCGCTCTTCGGAGACGACCGGATCGGCATCCTCTTCGAAGGCGGCCGCCACAGCAGTTACAAAGACGGCATTCTGTTCGCCGCCGTCGAACGATAAGAGGACAGGACCGATGGGATTCAACGCATGGGATTATCTGGTACTGGGGGTTTACCTCGCCGGGCTGATGCTGATCGCCGCCAGATTCATTCGGGAAGACAGTTCCAGCACGTTTTTCGTGGCCGGGCACTCAATCCCTTGGTGGGGAGCCGGAATGTCGATCCTGGCGACGCTGGTGAGCACCGTCAGCATCCTCGGCGGCCCCGCGGATTTCTTCTGCTACGGGCTGGAGGGGTTCGGCATCTGGTGGCTGGCGACGTTCCTGGCGGCGCCGGTGATCATCTTCGTCTTCATCCGGTTCTACCTCAATCTCGGGATCGTCTCGGCCTACGAGTATCTGGAACGGCGGTTCGCCCTGCCGATCCGGCTGCTGGGGGGCGGCTTCTTCCTGCTGATGCGCGGACTCTACATCGGTGTGGTGATTTACGCCTCGGCGATCGCGCTCGAACCGCTGGTCGGAATTCCGGTGTGGGCGCTGATGCTGATCGTCGGCCTCTGCTCGGCCCTCTACGCGGTCATCGGCGGCATCAAGGCGGTCATCTGGACCGACGTGATCCAGCTGGTCGTGATCTACCTCGGCATCTTCTATCTGTTCGGCGTCGTGCTCCATAAAATCGACGGCGGACTGCCCGCCATCTGGAGCATCGCGACGGAACACGGCAAGGATTTCTCCTACCTCGCCAACTCCGACTACTGGGGAGTCTCCCCGTTTCACCAGAACACCTTCTTCCTGCTGGCGGTCGGCATGTTCTTCAACGCGCTGGCCCAGAAGGGGACGGACCAAATGACCGTGCAGCGCTATCTGGCGACCAACAACGCCCGCGCCTCGGCCAAGGCGCTGCTGGTCGATGTAATCGGCGCAATCCCCATCGGGCTGATCGTCACGCTGGTGGCGATGGGGCTTTTCGCCTGGTACAAAACCACACCCGGCCTGGAGCACCTCAAGGAGAACAATTACAACGGTGTGCTCCCATACTTCATCGCGACGGAATTTCCGCACGGCCTGATCGGCTTCTTCGCCGCGGCCCTGATGGCGGCGGTCATCTCCACCGTGGACTCCGGGATGAACTGCCTGGCGACGGTCACCATGACCGACTTTCACCAGCGGTTTTCCAAGCGGCCGTTCACCGGACCGGAATCGCTGGCGTGGGCGCGCGGCTGGACCCTGATCTGGGCGGCGGCCTGCATCGGATTCGCATTTTTCATCTACGCGACCGCCTACGACAACATCGCCCGGGTGTCGGGACAGGTGATCGGCCTCTTCTCCGGCTCGATTCTCGGCATCTTCCTGCTGGGGATGCTCGTCCCCAGAAGCAACGCGCCCGGCGTCGGCATCGGGGCCGCCGCGGGATGCGCGGCGGCCGTCTGGGCGAACTATTTCTGGGTGAAGGAGCTGCCGGAGGGCGGAATCGTCCACGTCTCCTACGCCGTGCCGATTTCGCTCGGCGTGGTGATCACGCTGCTGGTCGGCTTCTGTGTGAGCTACGCCTTCCCGAAGCCGCGGCAGGAGCAGCTCGACGGCTTGAATATCTGGCATATGACAAAACAGGAAAAGCATATTTAAAGGAGAAATCATGAAACAGGTTTCCACATTGATTTCCGCCGTCGCGATGACGGTTCTCGCCGGCTGCGCTACGGTGGACGGCACGCCGTCGGTCACCCCGCTGGCAGTCCGGAGCGATCCGGGGCCGATCACCGGCATCGCGCTCGCGCCGGATGGAAGCATCTACGCGGCGGGCGGCCTGGACCAGCCGCTCCAGAAACTTTCCCGAGACGGGAATATCGAGAAGGCCTGGGGGAAAGGGCTGATCGCGTCCAAGCACGGACTCCGCCGCTACGGCAACCATCTTTACGCCACCGACATCGACAATCATCAGGTGTTCCAGATGGATCTCGGCGGCAACGTGCAAATGACGCTCGGCGAGCGCGGCGTTCCGGGGTGCGACGCCACGCACTTCGACAAGCCCACCGATGTCGCGGTCGCTCCCAATGGCGATCTTTACATTACCGACGGCTACGGCAACAGCCGGGTCGCCTGTTTCGGGGCTGACGGAAAATTCAAATTCGACTGGGGAAAACGCGGCGACGCGCCCGGCGAATTCTTCCACCCGCACAACATCGTGATCGGTCCCGACCGGCGGATTTACGTCGCCGACCGCGACAACCGGCGGATTCAGGTGTTCACCATGGAGGGAAAATTCCTCGAAGCGCGGACGGAGAGCGGCGGCGTGTTCGGCTTGGACCTCGACCCGGCAGGCGGACGGCTGTTCTACACGGTGAACCGTCCGGACTGGCACGGCGTGGTAATCACCGCGCTCGACGGAACCCGGCTCGGCGAAATCGGCGGCAAGGGGAGCGGTCCGGGCCAATTCGACGTGCCGCACTCGCTGGTCTACGACGCCAAAGACCGGTCGCTTTTCGTCGGAGAAGTCGCCAACCGCCGGATTCAGAAAATTTCGTTGCATGATTGAACCCACAACCTGAATGGAAAGAGGCAGTCGAATGAAAAAGTTCACGTTAATTGAGCTCCTCGTGGTGATCGCCATCATTGCAATTCTGGCGTCGATGCTGCTTCCCGCGCTGAACCAGGCGCGGGAGCGGGCGCGCTCCACCACCTGCATGAACAATCTCAAAACCTTCGGCCAGGGGAACTTCCTGTATGCGCAGGACAGCGACGACTTCTCGCTCCCGCTCGCCATCCTCAACGCCTCGAACGGCACGACCGAGCGCTGGATGTCGAACAAGCTGTTCCAGAGAATCCTCGTCGGCGAGGAGTTCGTCAGCACCTACGAATACTGGCCGGAACGCCTGCTCTGCCCGAACGCCACCTATTCGCTGGTGCTCGACACCGCGGCAAGCAAAACCAACGGGCGGGCCAACATCAGCCGCTCCTACGGACGCAACAACGAGTTCGGCCCGGCCTGGAACAACCCGAAAGCGCGCACCATCAAGCTGGGCGCCATCCGCACCGCCTCCAAGAAGCTGGACTTCATGGACGCGACCGGCTGGAATCCGGAGTACAGCCACGCCAAACAGACAAAATATTTGCTGACCGGGGAATCGACGACCATGACGGTCGCCTACCGCCACAGCAAAAAAATCAACGCCAGTTTTTACGACGGGCACGCCGAAAGCGCGATTGCGGAAGGCAAAATCATGACCCCGTCCGCAACCACCCGGCCCTCCGACCCGGTCGCCGACGAGATTTATTACACCCACTGGAACCTTTGGCCCAACAAGCAATAGAGCGATCGGCTCAATCAACAGGAAACCATCATGAAATTCAATGGACTCATCGCCGCCTCGTGCACTCCGTTCCGTTCCGATTTCGAACTGGATACGGAACGGATTCCGGGGTTGACCGACTACCTCGCCGGACTGGGGCTGGCCGGGCTGTTCGTCTGCGGCTCGACCGGGGAGTGCTCCTCCATGACCGCCGACGAGCGGAAAACCGCCGCCGAACTCTTCATCGCCTCCGCCCGGAAACGGCTGCCGGTGATCGTCCACGTCGGCTCCCAATGCGTCCGCGAGTCGGAACTCCTGGCGGCCCACGCCGAAGCGTCCGGAGCGGACGCCATCGCCGCCGTCGCCCCGAGCTACTTCAAACCGGGCAGCGTCGAAGCGCTGGTGGAGTCGATGCGGATCATCAGCGCCGCCGCCCCTTCGCTGCCCTTCTACTTCTATCACATTCCGGCGCTGACCGGGGTCTGTTTCCCCATGCTGGAGTTCCTGCGCCTGGCGGAGAAACGAATCCCGATGCTGGCCGGAATCAAATTCACCTATGAAAATCTGATGGATTTCCAGCTCTGCCTCAACTACCGCCCGGAGAAATATCAGCTGCTCTTCGGCCGCGACGAAATCCTGCTCGCCGGGCTCGCCCTCGGCGCCGAGGGCGGCGTCGGCAGCACCTACAACTACGCGGCGCCGCTCTATTTGAAGATGATCGACGCCTTCCGGGCGGGCGACCTGGATGCGGCCCGGGCGCTCCAGCTCAAGAGCCAGAAGCTGGTACAGATTCTCGGCAGGTATCCGTCGGCGGGCAAGCAGATCATGGAGCTGATCGGCCAGCCGGTCGGTCCACAGCGTCCGCCGCTGGTCAACAGTTTCGAACGGAACGGCGAACTCCGGCGCGAGCTGGAAGAAGCCGGGCTGACCGCCTTTCTCGGCGCCGGGGCATAGCCTCGCCGGGCCGGCTGCAAAACACACGTTGCAACCGGCTCACTCCCCTTTTCAGCAATCCATTCCAGACGCGGTTGCCAAAAGTAACGTCGATGAATTTTTGTTCTGCCGCAAAGCCGGTTCTTCAACGCTCCCGAAGCGGCTTTACCCTCTGCGGTAAAGCCCGAGGGGCGGTGGAGAAGCGGCAAGGCGGCGGACAAAAAGGCGCGACGGGACTTTTGGCAACCGCGTCATTCCATTGCGCCGGATGAATTATCCGTCTTTTTGCGGATTGCGGGTTGACAATCGAAGAAATCCGGGTCATAGTATCAAGCGGGAAGAATGAACCGGATGCAGCAACCCAATGTTCGCCGGCCCAACGGTCGCCGGCCAGAGGATGGAGGTGGCGTATGAACGGATACCGAATGCCGGCCCAGATTCAGGGGCAGTGGATCTGGAAGAACTCGCTGTTGAAACACCCGGAATCCTTTCTGCTGATGCGCAAGGAGTTCGTCTGTACCTCGGTCGAACTTGAAACCAATCTCTGGATCAGCGCAAACTGCAGTTATCAGCTCTTCATCAACGGACGGCTGGTCGGATTCGGCCCCCGCGCCCACCAGAACTGCGGCGCAAGTTACGTCGACCTGCATGAAGTGACCTATTACCTGGAATCGGGCATCAACGTCATCGCCGTGCTCGTCTACCACAATATCGAACAGGGCGGCTGCAACCGGCACGTGCCCGGCCTCTGGTGCCAGATGGAGGCGCACGGCAGGGTGCTGCTGTGCAGCGACCAGAGCTGGATCATCCGCGACGGGAGCTGCTTCTGCGGGCCGCGTCCGCGAATCTCCCGCGACCGGGGCAAATGCCACTTCTTCAACGCGGCGAACAGCCCGCTCAACTGGATCACCCCGGTCTTCCTGCCCGACAACGACTGGATGCACCCCGACCATATGACGGAAGTCGGCGAGTTCGGCAGCCGTCTTGAACTGCATCCGCTGCCGCCGGCGGGGGTCGAGGTGGACAGCCCGAGCCCCGTGCCGTTCCTGCGCGGAAAAATCACCGGAGAACCTTCCTGGACACAGGTCGTGTTTGAGAACGCCGAAGACGGGATGGAAACCTATGCGGCGCACACCTTCCTCTTCTGCGACGCGGATGAGGTCCTGCCGGTGCAGATATTCTCCGACGACGCGTTCAAATTCTTCTGCAACAACCGGATGGTTTGTTCGTCGGACAACGCGATGGGAACCGAACTCGGCCTGCCGCTGCGCGCCGGCTGGAACCGTCTGCTCCTCGTGCAGAATCCCGAGCGAAACTCAATGGGATTCGTCATGCTGCTGCCCAAAAACGAGAAACCCGAGGGCGGTCGCGAATGCTGGTTCAGCCGGGAGCCGGACAAAGACGCGTCGGAAGGCTGGCGGATCGTCGGCCCGCTGAAACTTTCGCTGGAAGAAGCAACGCCGTCGCTCAAATTCGAGCGGCTCCGTTCCGAACCCTATGTTCCGGAGCTTTCGCACCTGACCGACCCGTTCGCCTTTTTGAACGCCTGTCAGTTCGAGCCGGAAACCCTTCCGGCGGATGAGAAGGAGGCCACTCTCGCCTGGAGCCGCCCGCTCCGTCCCGGGGAATACGCCGTCTACAAGCTCGATATGATCCGCTACGGCACCCTGCGGCTCACGATCGACGCGACGGAAGGCGACTTGGTGGACATCACGATCGGCCGCCGCCGGACAAAAGCGGGATTCCTCTCGGAAGGCGAAGGAACCCGGGGAACCGGAACGCTTCGCTGCCGGAATGCGAAAAACGTTTACCTGACCTACACTCCGGCCGACTGTTTCTATATCATGATTTCGGTCCGCTGCGCCGCCGGAGCGGTGAAAATCCTCTCCATCGGCTTTGAGGAACTGGTCCGCAACGAACAGGAGGAGACCGTCTTCCGCTGTTCGGACGAACTGCTCAACAAGTTCTGGGAGGTCGGCAGGCAGACGCTGCGCCGTTCCGCCGCGTTCATCCCGCAGGCGGAATCGCGCCTCGACAACGACTGCTACATGCTCGACGCCTATATCGACGCGGTCAACATGGCGGCCGTCTTCGGCGATCATGAGTATGCGTCGGCGCGGCTCCGGCAGTTCCTCGACGCCCAGCTTGAGAACGGCGACATCCCGGCGCTCTCCTACGGCGTCCGCCACTCGTCGCAGCTCCACCACCTGTTCTTCCTGCCGATCTGGATCAATTACAACTACCGGTTCTCGGCGAACATCACGCAACTCAAGGAGACGATCCCCGGTCTCGACCTGACCCGGGAGTACTTCGAGGCGATGCTCGACGAAGAGAAGGGCCTCCTCGTCGATGCGGAGACCAAGTTCGATTTTCTCAGCAAGATCAGCTGCGGCGAGTTCAAGGCGGGCGAGATTCCGACCTATCTCAACGCGCTGTTCTGCCGCTTCCTGCTCTCCTCCGCCGAAATCTACCGGACGGTGGAGGCAAAGGAGAAAGCCGAGCACTGCCTCGCCCTCGCCGGAAAGGTGGCCGATGCGCTGCGGGCGAACAACTTCGACCCGGTGTGCAGCCTCTACTGCCGCTGGTCGCGCGAAAGCGAGCGGGTGCCCGACCACAATCTCTTCGCCAATTTCTGCGCGATGTACGGCGGAGTCCTGCCGCTCTCCTCGTTCGAATACTTCTTCTACAGCTTCTTCAACTACGAGCCGCCGTTCGACCGGAGCAGGGAGTCGCAGCATCCGTACTTCCATTTCCTGTTCATGGAGATGATGTTCGCGCTCGGCCGGAAGGAGTGGCCGTTCCGCTACTTCCGCGACTACTGGTCGAAACGGATGTGCACGGAATCGATGTCCTGGCGGGTCGATTTCGAGCATGACGATCCGGCCCCGACGAAGTTCTCGGAAGGGAGCTGCGTGTCGCCGAACCTGTTCCTGCTGCGCGAAGTGCTCGGCATCCGCATCGCGGAAGCGGGGCATTCGGTCATCTACTTCAACCCGGCGTTCAAGCTGGTGGATTCGGCGGAAGGAGTCATCAATACCTCGCGCGGACGCCTCAAGGTCAAATGGGAAGTGCAGCCGGACGGAGTGCTGGATGTGACGCTCGATTCGAGCGCCCCGGTGAAGATCCTGCCGGAGATGAGTCACAAACAGCTCGCCGACACCGTGTTCCGGCTCGGCGAACGGGTGACGCTGCTCAACCCCACTCCGGCCTACGACGACGATGAAAAAGCCGAAGAGACCGAAGCGGTGCTTGAGGCCGTCCTCAAAGGGTAATTCCCGACATCGCACCTTCCTCTGCTCTCCGCAAGGGTTTTCTTCCCTTGCGGAGAGTTTCATTTTCACCAAAACGATACAGTTCATTGTCCGGAATCCGCAAAATCGGGAAACATTCTGCTTTCAATACAGCCCCGCGTATTTCGGCTCATGCTGCCAAATACGCAAAAAACAGGCATAACACATTATCTCTCAACAAGAATAAATATTAACCGAAAAAGAACGGGTTCTTACAAAATCTGCCGTCTCGCATAAAAATCGATTTTTCTTTGAAACAGGCTTGTTTCATCTGTATCGATATGGGATAATAATAAGCAGACAAAGATACGGAGATACGCCAGGAAAGATACAGATGGCCAATAAAACAGAAAAACTCTACGCAAACCTCAGGGCACGGGCGCTCGGCAGCGTTCCGGGACAGCCGTTTCTCTCTTTCCGGGCTATTATGACCGACTACTCGGTCAGCCAATCGACAGTGACCAAGGCGACGCAACGGCTGGTGGAGGAAGGCCTGCTCCGTAAACATATCGGCAAGGAAATGGAGATTACCGAGGAAATCCTGAAACACCGCGGCGATGCGTCTCCGATTCTCTGCCTGGCCCTTCCGCATTGGCAGTCGGACTGGTACTCGCTGATCGAACACCATTTTTTCGATATGGCGGACAAGCTGAACTACGAACTGGAAATATTGCGGTATGACTGGAGACTGCGGGTTCCGCACCATCTGCCGCAGACCGGAATCAACGCGATGGTTCTGGTCGCGGATACGCGGATGCTGTCGTCGGAAGACCTGCGGCGGGTGGACGAGTTCGAAATCCCCTATGTCGTATTCGGGCGCAACCTCTCCGGAATGGCCGTTAATTGCGTCAGTTCCGACGGAGAATATGCAGGAGCCAAAGCGGCGCATCTTCTGGTCGACCTCGGCCACCGTTCGCTGGCCGTCATCATTTCGCAGCCGCTGTCGGAGAGCATTTCCGATCGGATCAAGGGATTCCGCCAATATTGCGAGCTCCACAATATCAATGCGGAGATCATTGACTGCAAAATCGTCAATGGCGACTTCGCTCCGCAAAAGGTTTACCGGACCCTTCTGGAGAGATTCCAATCGGGGAAACCATCTTTCTCCGGGCTGTTCACCCTGTGTGAAATTTCGGCCAAGAGTATTTACCGCGCCTGCGCCGAAACCGGAATCCGTCTGCCGCAGGATCTGAGTGTCGTGGCAATCGGCGAATCATGGCAGCCGGAGTATATGATCCCGCCGCTGACTACAATCGGGTCGGACCTTTCGGCGATGGTTCGTGAATCCGTGCGGATTCTGACCGGCCCCGAAGCCAGAGGGCCGAACTTCGCCCACCGGTTGATGAAACCTTGCCTGATGAAACGTGACTCAACCGCGCCTTTCCGCATTGGAAAAAATATTCTTTAAACCCTATTATTCAACCCACATGGCAGGAGAAAAACAATGAAAACCAATCAAGTCCCGCTGCATTCCGGCTTCCGCAGAACCCGATTCACGCTGATAGAACTTCTGGTCGTGATTGCGATCATCGCCATCCTGGCCTCAATGCTGCTCCCGGCGCTGAATCAGGCGCGGATGCGCGGAAAATCGGCGACCTGCACCGGAAACCTCAAGCAGATCGGCATGGGCATCGGCATGTATGCCGCTCAGGACCAGAACGCTTATCTGCGCCTGTGGCACGAAAAAGCCGCCATGCAAGGAAGCCAGTGGGTCAGTGTCGGGATTCTCTGGTACTTGGGCCTGATCGGCGACCCCAAGGTATTCTACTGCCCGGCGCATGTCAACCCCGAATACAAGACTTATAAAGATAAATGGACCCCCGAGAACAAAGCGACCATCTGGATCGCCTACACCAGCGCCCGCGCCGACGGCGTGCAGGACCCGGGAGTGACCAAAAAACCTTATCTCGGACTGAACCTGAAAAACAAAGATGTCAACGCCGCCATGCCGATCTATGCCGACACCGCGCTGTTCTACAGCGGGACCAACCGCAGTCCGATGCTTCAGGATTTTTATCACGGCAACGGAAACTGTCTCTATGGCGACGGCAGCGTCAAAAGTTTCACCCAGGAGCAGGTGCTCCGTCTCCACACCATGGAGTCGGGAACCTGGAAAGAGGGGCTTTACCTTCGCAACTACCGGCGCAACCGCAAATAACCGTCTCCAGAAATTGAGGAAATCGACCATATGAAAATGACAACCCTATCGATATCAATCCTTGCGGCCCTGCTGCTTGCGGGCGGCTGTACCGTCATGACGCCCGAATCCGGTCCGGTGGAAGGACGCACGTTCAAAAACTTCTCCGGCGTCTGCCACGGCAGCACGACAAACCCGGCATTGTGGAGGGATGCGCTCGGCTGGGACCGGATGGACCTTTCCTGGCAATCCGTCCAGCCCGTGCGCGGCGGCGCGTTCAACCGCAAGGCGCTGGAGAAATTCGGCGAGCGGGTGCTCAAGGCCAAAGCCGTCGGCGCAAAATTCCTGCCGATCCTCGATTACGGCAGCGGCTGGACCACCGACGGAATTCCCGACCAGGAGTTCGAATTCGGAGGGAAGTTCTATTCGATCGTCCGGCGTCCCGACGGCGATTTCAACCTCTCCGTATTCAATTCCCAGAAAATCAACGGCAAAGAGAGCCGCATCCCGGCGCACTCCGCGAAAATCGCAGCAAAGCGGATGAGCCAGCGCTATGTACCCGACGATCAGGTCGACGAGTGGAGGGCGTTCGTCCGCGAAGCGGTGTCGTTCCTGCGCAAGGAGCCGTACAACGTCGAATATTTCCAGGTCTGGAACGAGGCTCATCCGGCCAGCTCTTTCTGGTACGGCGACATGGCGACCTACATGCGCAACGTCCACCTGCCCGCCGCGGAGATCATCCGCGAACTCGGCGGCAAGGTGGTCTACGGCGGCTGGATCTGCGGCGAACCGATCGGCGAACTGGTGAAGTACCTCGACCAATACGACGCCTGGAAGTCGTTCGACGCGGTCGACATCCACTATTTCCCGCTCGCCGGAATGGAGTACCTGCGTCGGGCGATGGTCGAACGCGGCGTCGGCGACAAGGGAATCTGGCAGACCGAACTCGGCTTCAGCTCGAACCCGAACTACATCGGCAACCTCTATCCGCGCATCCTCTACTGGGCGCTCAAGAACAACTGGAGCTGGCCCGACAAATACAAGCTCTTCTACTTCGCCTATTCCAGCCCGAACGACAAGCGCGCCTACGGCTTCGGCCGCAGTCTCCTGCTCGGGAACGAGCTGAACTTCAGCGGAAGAAGCCTCAAGACCCTCGCCGGTCTGCTCGACGGCGGGCCGCTCGAACGCTACGTCCCGGTCAACAGTCGGCCGGAGTTGAAATTCGAACTCAACGAGCTGGCCAGTTCGCTGGAATCATTCCGGGTCGACGAACGGATCGTCACCGCCGCTCATGTGCTGTCAAACAACAACGCCCGGATTTTCGTCGACTGGAACGGGAAACTCGACACCATCCATCTCGATTTTGAACTGCCGGTGCTGCGCCTGGCTTATCCGCAACTCTCTCTCGATTCGATCGAACGGGCGGAACGGGTCAGCATGTACGGAACCCGGCTCGATATCACCGACCGCCTGGAAGGCGGGGAAGGCGGCGGCGTCGCCATCAACGTCTCGATCCGCGAACCGGACCGCAAGGAATTCCAATACGTCGATATGCCGGAAGACTTTCTGCCGCAGGTCTTCTACACCGTTCTCACCCTCAAACCGCAAACGAGGTGATCGCCTATGAACCGGCTGCTTGCCATCCTCTCTCTTTCTCTGTTCGCCGCCGCGGCTCCGGCCGCCACATTCCAGGATTTCTCGGGAGCCTGCCAGGGCGGCGACCTGCAAAGCCCGTACTGGAACCGTCTCGTCGGCTGGAACCGCTTCGACCTCACCTGGAACTCGGCGGAGCCGGAAGAAGGAAAATACAACGAAGCCTACCTGAAAAAGAGATATGAAAGCATACGGCAGAATGTCGAACGCGGCATCAAAGAGCTCCCGGTTCTGGCTTATGCGCCGGGCTGGGCGTCGATTCGCGGCGAATACGTGTTCGAGCAGGGCGACGAACGCAAAGTCTACACTCCGGCAGGCGAAAACGACTACCGGGTCAAGGAGTTCCGAAAGTCGAAGGAAGGCGTTTGGGAGCTTCAGGCGGACAAGGACGGCAAAACCGAAAAAACGGTGACGAGCCCGCGCATCCCGCTCGCGCCGGAAAACATCGCAAAGTGGCAGGCGTTCGTCCGCCGCGTGGTCTCCGACCTGCGGCAGCCGCCGTACAACATCGAATATTTCCAGATCTGGAACGAGGCGCACCCCAAAAGCGGCTTTTACAACGGGACTCTCGACGAATACGTCAGGAACATTCACCTCCCGGCGGCGGAGGAAATCCGCAAGCTCGGCGGCAAAGTGGTCTACGGCGGCTTCCCCAGCTGCGGAACGGTGGACAAGCTCGCCGCGGTCCTGACCAAATGCAAGGCGTGGGATTCGCTCGACGTGATCGACATCCATTACCTCCCGGAATGGTGCATGGAATACCTGCGCAAAAAGGCCGCCGAGAACGGCCGCCCCGATATGGGCGTCTGGCAGACGGAGATCATTTTCCACCGCAAATATTACGCCGTCGGACAGATCTACCCGACCGTGCTCTACTGGGGGCTCACCCACGACTGGAATAATCCGGACCGCTACAAACTGATGATCTTCGCCTTCGGCAGTCCCGACGACCCGAAAGCCTACGGCTACGCCAAGTGCATGACGGCGGGCCGGGCGCTCACCCCGCACGGCAAAGCGCTGGAGACCCTCGCCGACATCTTCGGAAACGGGAAAATCGAACCGTACAGCCGCATAAAAAGCGAACCGCGGCTGGAATTCGCGATGAAAGGCAGCCGCATGGCGGCGTTCCGCACCGGCAACCGGATTCTGGTCGCCGCCATCTTCGACGGCAAAACGCTCAAAGAGCAGGAGAAGCAGAATCTCGACACCCTCCGGCTGACCCTGCCCGAAATCAGGCCGAACTCGGTGAAGCGCGTGACCCGCGTCGGCGTGTTCGGGGAGAAAGAGGAGTTGTCTTCCGCCTGGAAACCCGCCGGAACGGGGATCGAAGTCAAAGTCCCGCTCTGCGAAAATCCGGAAAACCGCTACACGGATAAGTTTCTCGAAGAAGATTCGCTGCGCCGCCCGGTCTTTTACACCCTGATCGAGCTCAAGTGACGTGGCGGGGGCGGTCCCCTGCAGTCAAACGGGCCAGGGACCGGTTGCGGCGGAATTCACCGGGCGACATGCCGGTATGGCTCCGGAAGAAACGCGAGAATGTTCCCGGAGTCCCGAAATGCATGGAGTTGGCGATTTCCGCAATGCTCCGGTCGCTGAAAATCAATTCCCGGCTGGTTCCCGGGCATCGCCGGGCTGGACTCCGGCTGGGTGGAAGGAACGCTTGTTGTTGCCCCCGACGGGCAAATCCGGAATCTGATGCGGGCTCACCTGACGATTCCAAACCGGGCCTTCGCCCTGACCGTTTCACCGGACGGCGCACGGCTGAGTTTCGACCCGGCGACCGGCTTGGTCGAAATTCCGGCCGGACCTTCGAAACTGGCGGTCCGGCAGGACGGAAAGAGCGGCTGGTATCTGGCGCTCACCAACCCGATCAACGACCCGCGGTTCCCGATCGCCCGGAACGTGCTTGCGCTGTCCGCCTCGCGGGATCTGACGCACTGGCGTCGCCTGGCGGATCTGGTTACGGACGACTCCGGATTGGCTGAAAAGGAATCCGCCGCCCTGACCGGCTTCCAATACCCGGATTTTCTGATCGAAGGCGCGGATCTCGTCTACTTGGTCAGAATGGCCTACCGCGGAGCGCACAACTACCACGACTCCAATCGGATCGGCTTCTTCCGATTACCGAATTTCAGGGATATTCTCAAGAATCCCGATCCCGTTCGGAGACTCCGGACGACGCAGGAGCCCATGTGACAGCCTCCCGCCCAGATCAGTCCCGGCGGAGTTCCATGCCGTCGAGCAGCGAACTCGTGCTGCCGCGCACGGCGGACTCCCCGAAGCGACTCCTGTCGCAGTCGGCGGCGCCCGTACCGAGCAGTTTCAGATGCAATGGAGTCCTCCCGGTACCGGTCAGTTCATGACCACCTTGGTTTCGGTTTCCTTCTCGCGGTTCCAGGTGCGGCGCGGCGGCGGATTGTAGGGCGCACCCTTCATCCGCCAGTGGCCGGGGGTCAGAATCCCGTCGAGCTCGGCCAGAAGGTCGCGGGTCACCGTGATCTTGCTCTTGCGCGCCTCGATGAAGGTCACCGAGTCGTCCAGCCCGACCAGGCAGAGCACCACGCGGGTGTCGCCGGGAACCCGGAAACACGCCTGGGCGACCCGGTTGAGCGCGTCCGGCCCCAGCCGGTCGGCGTGCAGGTGGATGTGCAGCTCCTCGGCCAGTTCCGCCGGAGCGTCGGCCAGCGGCAGGAGCCGGTCCACGATCACCCGCGGCTTCTCGGCCTCGTCCCGCTTGCTCACCGTCACTTCGGCCAGCACCGGCAGGCCCGGAGCCAGCTCGATCCCCTGCTGGGTGACGTCGGCGAGCGTCCGTTCGTAAAGCATGCACTCGATCGAGGAGTCGAGGTCTTCCAGCAGCATGATTCCAAACGGCTTGCCGCTCTTTTTGCTGAACTTGCTGGCAAAGTTGCCGATCATCCCGGCGATGCGGATGCGGGAGTTGTCGGAGAGCTCCCCGATCCGCCGGATCGGGCAGCTGGCGAACGCCTTCATCAGCGCGGCGTGCGGGTCGAGCGGGTGGCCGGTCACGTAGAATCCGAGCAGCTCTTTTTCGCTCTTCAGGATATCCTCGCGGTCGAATTCCGGAATGTCCGGAATCGGCACCGAGCACGCCTCGTTCGCCTCCCCCTCGTCGAGCAAGTCGAAGAGCGACCCCTGCCCGGCGGCGCGGTCCCTGGCGCGCCCGGCGGCGAAGCTCATCATCGGTTCGGCGATCGCCAGAATCTGGCTGCGGCGCAGCCCGAGCGTGTCGAGCGCCCCCGCCCGGGTGAGGTGTTCGAGCATCCGCGAATTGACGTCGGAACCGCAGCGTTCGCAGAAGTCGAGGAAGGTGTCGAATCTTCCGTCGGAACGGCGGCTCTGGATGATCTTCGAGGCGGCCACTTCGCCGACGCCCTTGATCGCGCCGAGCCCGAACCGGATGCAGCCGTTGTCCACCGAGAAATTGATGTCCGACGAATTCACGTCCGGCGGCAGCACCTTGATGCCCATTTCGCGGCAGGCGTTGATCAGAAACGCGATCTGGTCGGCCGACTCGAGTTCGCTGGTCAGCACCGCCGCCATGAATTCGACCGGATAATTCGCCTTCAGGTAGGCGGTCTGGTAACAGACGAAGCCGTAGGCCGCCGAGTGGGACTTGTTGAAGCCGTATCCGGCGAACAACTTGATCTTCTCCCAGATCTGGTCGGCGAGCGCTTCGCCGATGTTGTTGGTCGCCAGACACCCTTGGAGGAACTTCTCCTTCTGCTTGGCGAGCACGTCCACCTTCTTTTTGCCGATGGCGCGGCGCAGGATGTCGGCGCCGCCGAGGGTGAAGCCGGCCAGCACCTGCACCACCTGCATGATCTGTTCCTGATAGAGCATGATGCCGTAGGTTTCCTTGAGGCAGTCCTCCATCAGCGGGTGGTCGTAGATGATCTCGGCCTCGCCCTTCTTACGGGCGATGAAGTCGGGGATGAATTGCATCGGGCCGGGGCGGTAGATCGCCAGCAACGCGATGATGTGTTCGAGCGTCTCCACCCCGAACGAGCGGCAGAGGTTCTGCATGCCGCCGGATTCCAGCTGGAACACCGCGATGGTGTCGCCGCGCTGGAGCATTTCGAAGGTCTTGGAGTCGTCGAGCGGAATTTTCATCATGTCGAGTTCGATGCCGTGATTCTGCCTGATCATGTCGAGCGCGTTCTTGATGATGGTCAGCGTCCGCAACCCGAGGAAGTCCATCTTGAGCAGCCCCTGCTCTTCGCACGGGTGGGCCGGGAACGGCACGACCATGCTGTCGGAGGCGCTGCGGGCCAGCGGAACCAGGTTGTCCAGCCGCTGGTCGCCGATGATGACGCCCGCGGCGTGAATGCCGCTCTGCCGGTTCAGTCCTTCGAGAACCTTGGCGAACTTGAACACCTTGGCGACATCGGGATCGCTCTCGATCAGCGCGGCCAGTTCTTTGGACTGTTCGACCGCCTTTTCGAGCGTCATCTTCGGGTCTTCCGGAATCAGTTTGGTCAATTTGTTGCCGAATTCGAAACTGCAGCCGAGCACGCGGGCGACGTCTTTCACCACCGCCTTCGGCTTGAGCAGTCCGTAGGTGCAGATCTGGGCGACGCTATCGAATCCATAGCGGTTGCGAACGTATTCGATAACCTCGCCGCGCCGCTTTTCGCAGAAATCGATGTCGAAGTCCGGCGGGCTGACGCGTTCCGGGTTGAGGAACCGTTCGAAGAAGAGCCCGAAGTGGATCGGGTCGATGTCGGTGATCTGCGTCAGGTAGGCGACGATGGAGCCCGCGCCGGAACCGCGCCCCGGACCGACCGGAATGTCCTGCTTCTTGGCGTGCCGGATGAAGTCCGACACCACGAAGAAGTAGCTGATGAACCCGGTCTTCTCGATCACGCCGAGCTCGTAGTCCATGCGCTCGATGATCGCCTTCTGCTCTTCGGTCAGCTCGGCGAGCTTGCGCGGGTCGAAATTGTAGCGGTACTCCATATTGTCCAGGCAGACTTCGCGCAGGTCGTTGCGGTCGGCCAGCCGCTTGTCCGGCATATAGAACTTCGGATAATGGTTGACCTCGGGGACGTACTGGAACTTCATGCTGCACCGGTCGGCGATCAGCCGGGTGTTGGTGACCGCCTCGGGAACTTCGCGGAACAGCTCCTTCATCTCCTGTTCGGTCTTGAAATAGTAGTCCGGCCCGGAAAATTTGAAGTGCTTTTCGGAGAGGAGCGCGCCGGTCTGGATGCAGAGCATGATCTCATGCGCTTCGGCGTCTTCCCGGCGCATATAGTGAACGTCGTTGGTGGCGATCAGTTTGAGGTTGTTGCGCCGGGCCTGTGCGATCAGGAACTTGTTGCAGCGGCGTTCCTCGTCGATGCCGTGGTCCATCAGCTCGATAAAGAAACGGTCGGGACCGAAGATATCGAGATACTCCTTGAGCGCCTGCTCGGCCCGCGCCTCGTTGCCCTGGAGATAGTACTGCGAAATCTCGCTGCCGATGCAGGCGGTGGTGCAGATCAACCCCTCGTTGTACTCCTTAAGCAGCTCCATGTCGATCCGCGGCTTGTAGTGAAACCCGTCCTTGTTGGCGGAGGACATCATTTTGCAGAGGTTGAGATAGCCGGTTTCGTTTTCGCTGAGCAGGATGAGGTGGAATCCGCCGCGGTTGAACGGTTTGTTCGAATCGAAATCGCGGCGGTCGCCGGGGGCGACGTAGGCTTCGACGCCGACGATCGGGTTGATCCCCTCCCCGGAAAGGACGCGGTGGAACTCTTCGACGCCGCCCATGTAGCCGTGGTCGGTGATCGCCATCGCGTTCATGTCGTTCTCTTTGGCGAGCTGGGCCAGTCCTTTTACGGTGCAGGCGCCGTCGAGCAGGCTGTAGTGGGTATGCAAATGCAGGTGCACGAAATCCGATGGCATGAAAAAATCCTCCCTGGGTCAGCGTAAAAACTCATGAGAGTAGTATACTCCCAGGAGACCGTTTTCTCAAGCCGGAACGACGCTTTTTTCGATGGAAAAAATGCCGGTCCGACGACAAAAAACAGCAGCCTGCCTCAGTCCGTCGCTCTTGCATCGCCCATGGTGTCACCGCAGGAGAGTTCCGGCTCGAAGCGGACCGATTCACACTCCCCGGAGTCGAACGCCCGGAGGAGCTGGGCGGCGATCGCCTCGCCCACCTCGTGCTTCCGCTGGATGATCGTGCCGGGCCGCGGCGAAAGCTGCTGCAACCAGTCGAGCCCGTCGTAACCGATCACCGAAAATGCCTCCGGCACGCGGATTCCGGCGGAGGCGGCATTGCTGCAGAGCGCCGCCGCCAGATAGTCGTTCCCGCAGAGGACCGCGGTGAACTCCCCGTGCCGGGCCAGCGTCTCGGCGGGAGAGAAGAAGCGCAGGGGAACAATGCCCTGCTCCGCATAAAACGCTTCGAACGCGCGGAAACGCGGCAGCGAAAAAAGCACGTCGTCGGCAAGCAGCGCGACGCGGCGATGCCCGTGGTCGAAGAAACAGCGGGCCACCTTCTCACCGCCCGCCGCATCGTCGTTGTAGACTGACGGAATTCCGGGCAGATTGACATTGAGCCCGATCACCGGGCAGGAAGCGTGAAGCGTCTGCAGTTGTTGGAGATTGGGAAAGCTCCCGTCGGCGTTGATCACCGGGCTGATGACGCAGGCGTCAACTCCCTTGGCGCGCATCTGGCGGATCGCCTCCAGCTCCCCGGCGGCATCGGTGTGGGAGGTGGCCAGTACGAGGTGACAGCCGGAAGCGGCGATGCCGAACTCGATTCCGGCGATGATGTCGCTCCAGAACGACGAGTTGATCCGGTCGCGCACCAGGAGCCCGACCAAAAAGGTGCGGTTCTGCTGCATCGCCCGGGCAAACAGGTTCGGGACGAAGTCGTACTTGCGGATCGCCGCCTCCAGCCGCTTGCAGGTCGCCGCCGAGAGTTTGTACCGCTTCGCCTTGCCGTTGATATAAAACGATGCGGCGGTAAGCGAAACCCCCGCCTCCCGCGCAATATCCGCCAACTTCACCCGCTTGGTCATAGCGTCTCCTTACTAAAATCTTTAGTAAAATACTACAGTCCGATCCATTTTACAAGGGAAAAGGCGAAAATAGATGATGATTCGAAGAAATCAGCCTTCGCGGCGGAGGCAGCCGAAGCCGAAGACGCCGATCAGCAGCACCACCGCGACAAGCACCGTCCATTTGAGGCCGGAGGAGGAGAGCTCGGTCCGCTCGGCGTTGGCCTGCTTCTCCTTCATCCGGAAGCCTTTGACCGTCTTCGCCTCGCCCGGGGCGGGGGCGCGGGCGGACTCTTTGGCCGCCTGTGATGCAACGGCTTTGGCGGAATTCGGGCGGTTTTGATTGCCGAACGATTCGGCGAGCTGTTTCTGGAGTTCGCGGCGTTCCCGCACCTGCCGGTCGAGTGTCTTCGCGGCGGCGCGTTCGACCGCCACCTTGAACTTCATCACCAGCTCCGGCGAGAGCACGCCGGGCATCGAAATCAGATTGACCACCATCTGGTTGAGCAGCGGGTTGTTGCAGGTGTGGTCGCAGCAGGCCATCCCCTGCCGGATCACGCTTTGCGCGTATTCGGCGGCGACGGCCTGACGGGTGGCGAGGTCGGGCTGCCAGTACTCCTTGCGCACCGCTTCGAGCATCCGCCCGGTCATCGACTGGCAGGCCCACTCGTTGGTCCCGGCGAAAAATTTCTTCAGATTCAAGTGGTAGCGGTCTTTGACGTAGATTTCGTAGAGGTTGCGCCAGTCGTCGGCGCCGACGTTTTCCGGCGTCACCGCCTGCCAGCCCCAGAGGTTGTCGGTGGTACGGGCGAGGGTTTTGCCGCCGGAATAGTTCTCCTTCACCATCGCTTCGATCCACTCCCGGTTGAAGAGCCGGGAGTCCAGCTCCGCCCCGAGGAAGGTTTTGAGCGCGGAAACCTTCGCCGCCGCCGGGTCGCGCTGGTCGACGATGTATTCGCCCGGCGCGCGGCCGGAATTGCGGCGCACCGCAAGCGAGAGTCCGCCGAGGTACTGGTACATGTCATCGATGTCGGTCACGCCGTAGACGTTGCTGGAGCGCGAGTGGAACAGCGTCTCCACCTGGCCCAGCCCGGCGGCCAGCGCGGCGGGTGCGGCGGCGGCGGGTTCCCCCGACGCATCGACCGAATAGGACATGTTGCGGGTGTAAACCTCGGCCAGCTCCGACTCGTTCTCCCAGAGCCCTGAGGCTCCGGCGAGCTTGTTGACCCGGGTGCCGTAGGTGCCCGGCGCAGGAAAGAAGATTCGCCGTTCGCTCCAGAGGGCGGCGTCGGAATCGGAGACGCCCTGCGCCTTCAGCCGGGCGGCGGCCTGTTCCGAATTGCTCCGGATGAAGTTCTCTGCGTCGTCGAGCCGGGCCGCCTGCCGTTGCGCCCGGTCGAGCAGCCGGATGAGGTCGCCGAACTGGTCGCGGTACGCCCCCGAAGTGGTGATCAGCACATCGATGCGCGGGCGGCCGAGCTGCGCGCCCGGAATCGGAACCGCCCCGGTCACCCGCTCATTGCGGTCGTACTGCAATTTCATCCCGAGGAGCGCGAGGGCCATCGCCTCGTTGACGCCGTCGGTCCGGGTGGTCTCCCCGGCCCAGAGGACAAGGGCGACCTTGCGCGGCAGTTTCCCGTTCTTTTTGACTTCGGCAGCCAGCAGTTTCTCCGCCAGAATCCGCCCCTTCTCCATCGCTTCCGGGGTTGGAACTTTCGCCGGGTCGAACGAGTAGAAGTTGCGCCCGACCGGAAGCAGCGCCGGATTCCGCACCGGGTCGCCGGAGGAGCCGGGTTCGAGGAAGTGTCCGGAGAGCGTCCGCAACAGGGCGTTCATCTCGTCCTGTCCGGCTTCGGCAAGATGGGTCTGCGCGGCGACGCGATTCTTCCCGGGAATCAGCTCCGCCATCGCCGCGACTTCCGCCGCCGAAGGGGATTCGCCGAAGGCGTGCAATCCGAACGGGGCGGGGCTGGCGCGGTGCTCGGCGTAATCCTCCAACGCTTCGACCAGGCCGGGACTGTCGGCCTTCAAGCCGAGCCGCTCCGGGAGTTTCTGTTCGGCGGCGAAGCGCAGGAGCGCCGCTTCGCGCTGTTCTTTGACGCCGGGGTCGGCGCTGCGAAGATCGTTGAGGCGCTGCCGCAATTCAGTCACCGCCCGGTCCTGCGCCGGAATCTTGAGGAACGGCGTCAGGTGGTCGATCATCACCGCCGAGGCGCGCCGCTTGGCGACGATCGCTTCGCCGATGCCGTCGGAGATGTAGGGGTAAATCTCCGGAATGTCGCCGCGCACCACGAGCGGCGCATCGTTTGCGCTGAGCCCGAGCTGCTTGCCCGGCAGCCATTCGCTCGATCCGTGGCGGCCGAGATGGATCATCGCGTCGGCCTGGAACTCGTGCCGGAGCCAGAGGTAGACCGCCAGATACTGATGGGTCGGCGCCAGCGTCGTGGAGTGCAGCAGTTTCATCGGGTCGTCTCCCCAACCGCGCATCGGCTCCGGCAAAATCACCAGATGGCCGCGCCGCAGCATCGGAATGAGAAAGTCGTCGCCGGAGGTCATGATCGGCGTCTTTCCGGGCGGCCCCCACTCGGCGATCACCGCGTTCCGAAGCGCTTCCGGCAGTTCGGCGAACCAGCGCTCATAGGTTTTGCGCGGCAGCCGGACCACGCCCGGCCGCGCCGCCAGCGCTTCGACTTCTCCCGGCGCCCAGCTCCCGACGTTGCGGGCGGAGTCGAGCAGTTGCGCGGTCATAGCCGCCTCGTCGAGCGCCTCCAGTCCGCCCGCCGCATAGCCTTCGCGGGCGAGCGTTTTCGTGATATTGACCAGGCTGCGGGGGACGTTGAGATAGCTCGCTCCGATGTTCTGTTTGCCGCCCGCGCCGTTGTAGATGAAAATGGCGACCCGCTTTTCGGCGTTGGGTTTGCGGCGCAATTCGATCCACTTCTTCAGCCGCAGGGCGGTGATGCGGATCTGCGCCGGGAACGGCTCCGGTTCCTGGGTCTGTCTGCCGTCCGGCCCGGTCACCACCTTGACGCCGAAGAGCAGCGACGGTTCGATGAGGCCGGAAATCTCCGGCGCGATAAAACCGAACGCCACCGAAAAATCGTTCATCCCCCGCGGCGACGCCTCCCACTCCGGCGTGGTCTGCCGGTAGAGCCGGAGCGCGTTGAAAACCGGCACATCGAGCTTGGCCAGCGCCTGCCGCAACGGTTCGCCGAGTCCGGATTTGAATTTGAACGAGAGCGCCAGCACCGCGTCGACCCGCGCCTTCCCTGCCTTGTCCAGCAAGAGTTCGTCGATCATTTGCACCTCGTCGCCGTAGACCACCGCGACGTTCAGCCCCTGCCCCTCGAATTCGTCGGTGAGGTGGCGGAACAGCGCAAGCTCGCTCGCGTTGATGCTGGCCGAGTGGACGGCGAAAGCGACCAACCCGCCGTCTTTGTGATCATGTCCGCTCTTTTCCGCCCAGGCGCGGAATTCATCGATCGAGGGGAAAATCTGCTTTGCGTCCGGATGGGTGACGCCGAGATCGGGAAGCGTCTGCGGCGGAGCGAATGCGACGCCCTTGTCCAACTCGCGGTTGACGATCCAGTAAACCATGTTCCGATAGTTGACCGGGCGGCGGTTGGAGCGGTAGGCTTCGACCTCCTCCGGCTCCTGAGCGGAAACGGTTTTCGGCAGCCGCCGCGAGGCGAGCGCGTAGAGTTTGGTCTTCGAGAAATCGATGTCTCCGGAGGCGACCAGCTCGCGGAGTTCGCGGACCAATGCGTTGATGACCAGCACATCGGCGGCGCGGGCCCGTTCCCGGATCTTCTCCGGCGGGTCGATCGAGACGCAGTAGGATTCGAATGTGACCGTCTCCGGCAGTTTCAGGCGGGCGAACGCTTCGCGGAAGAGATCGGAGTCGCTGCCGCCGCCGAGGAACACCACCGTCGCCGCGTTCGCCGCCAGCGCACAACCGAGGAGGAGAACGGTCAGCCATGCCCGGAAGTTCGGCATCGCCTCACTCCTCCGGCACGTAAATCATCGAGCCGTCTTCGAGCTGGTAGGCGGTGCCGAGCCGGACGCCTTTCCCGGCGGCCTCCTCGCGGGTCATTTTCACCGCCTTGATCTTGCGCCCGCTCTTTTCGATCACCGTCATTTCGCCCTGCGAACCGTGTTTGACGATGGTCATTTTGGAGTCCGGGGAAAACAGATCCTGCGCATCGAACGCGGCGACCAGCGCCAGCAGCAACGCCGAGATGAAGATCACCGCGGTGTCGAAGAGGTTGGCCACGCCGGACATCGGATCGTCGCAGTCGTGGTCGTCGGCGGCGCGGCGGTAGTCACGCATGAACTTCATGATAGCGGACCTCCGTCACAAATTCCATCTCGCGGATGTCGTTCTCGGTGAAGCGGCGGCGGACGGTGAACACGAAGTAGGCGATGCTCCCGACCAGCAGCCCGACCACCGTGGTGGTGTAGGCGACCACCAGTTCGGCGGTCATAACCGAGAGGTCCCCCTGCCCGAGACTGGCCAGCGCCGCGCCCATCGGAACCAGCGTACCGATGAGGCCGAGCGCCGGGGCGAGCCGGGCGGCGATGCGGAATTTATCCAGCTTCGCGCTCTGATTGTGGATGCTGCGCCGCAGCAGGTTCTGGATTTCCGCCTCGGAAGCATCGCGGGCGAACAACTCCTCCAGCGTGTTCCGATAGGAGCGGACCGGAAGGGCGTGGCCGTCCGGCGGCAACCGGCGACGGCGAATCCAGTCGGCCAGCAGACTGCCGCATTCGAAAAAGATCCAGACCGAGAGCCCGGTCAGCAGCAATAGGACCGGGTAGAGCACGCAGTTGGAGAGCAGAAAGAGAAATGTCTTGATTCCGGCGAAGAACTCCATGATCGGTTCAGCGTTCCTTTCGTTTCCGGGCTTCCAGCAGGAAACCGGCGGAGAGTGCGATGCACGGGATCAACATCACGGCGACGGTCCGCCACGACAGGGCCGGGCCGCTCCCCGCAGCGACCGCCGCAGAATAGAGTTTGCCGACGTTCTGCAATTGCGGCGCAACCAGCAGAATCAGCAGGAAATAGAGCGCGATGAAGATCATCACTCCCCCGGTCAGGCGGAGCGGACGGAGCGCGAAGAGTTTCCCCGCTCCCCACAGCGCCAGCAGGAACCCGAGGTTGGCGGCGAGGAAGAACCCCGGCACCAGAAAACGCAGCGCGTGGCCGGCCTCCGGGAACAGCATCCGGGCGAAGGCGCAGACCAGGAACACCGCGGCCATGCAGACCGGGCACGGAACCGCCAGCAGCAGCCAGCCCCGGGAATCGGACGCCCGGAGCGTCTCGTCGTCGCGCCGCCCGAGCAGCCGGACGCCCCAGGCGAGCAGCCCCGCGCAGAGCAGCACGTGAAGCAGCGTTCCCGCCTGGAGGAATTTCATCGAATCTCCGGCGAAACGGAAGAGGTCGAACGTCTCCAGCACTGCGAAAGCCGCCGCGAACAGCACCGCGTACATCGCCAGCGTCACGGCGAGAAAAGCCGCCCGTTTCGCACGCGAAGAGACGACGGCGAGAAAGTAGTACTCCCCCACCGCCGTCTTAAAGGCGAATATGCCAAGCGCCAGCGCCAGCCCGACGGCAATTCCGATCGATTCCGCGGTGAACATCGCCACTCCCGTATTACTGTTGAAAAAAACGTAATACTATACCACCGGAATTGCGAATAATCAAGTAAAATCCGTCATTCCGCGGCATTGTTGCCGGACTTGACTCCGGTCATGTCGACGGTCACGTCCTCGCGGGTGGCGGCGATGATCGCCGGAATCCTGTTGGCGTTCTGCTGCTCCCGGTGCAGCGTGAGGAATCCTTTCGACACTTTGCCCGCGTAGATTTCGCCGGTCGGGGTCGGATTTTCCGTGGTGGCCGTCGTGGCGCGGATATACGCCGCCCAGCCGTTGGACCAGGCGACCACCGATTTTTCCTTTGTGCTGTCGGTGATCTTGTCGAACGGATCGCGGTCGGTTTCGGTCACTTTGGTGACGTGTCCTTCGAGGTCGAATTCGGTGACGACGGTTTTGGTGGTGCATCCGGCGGCGCACAGCAGCGCCAGCGCGAGGGAGAAGAATACGGATTTCATGACATTATCCTTTCACGGTATGTTTTTTGATCAGGTTGAGGAACAGCGAGTTGATGATGGCGATGACCGACCGCGCCGAATAACCGGCCAGCGCGATCGCGGCGGTGCGCAGATTGTCGCTCATGGCGGCGTCCAGCGTCAGCCAGTGGATGAGCAGCCCGGAGAACACCGCGATGACGATCTCCGGAATCGCAATCCGGAACGAGTACGCTTCTCCGCGCGCCTTGCCGGCAACCGTCCGGGTCACGCCGCCGAACGCGGCGAGGCCGACCACCGGCAGCAGCTCGAGCAGTTTGAGAGAGAGGGATTTCACTTTTCCCCCTTCCGTCTGTAGTGGAACGCGGTCCAGCTCCCGAGAATGAGGCAGGCCCAGAGCCGGAACGCCTGTTTCGCGACTTCCGGTTTCTTCCGGTAAACCGCCATGCGGACGCCGTTGGTGAAGAATTCAAAGTCGTAAATCCAGCGTTTCCACCAGCGGCCGCCCTTCTCGTGGCGGAGATCGTGAATGTCGGCGACGATGACCAGGTCGGGAAACATCGCGCCGATCAGTTCGCGGACCTCGCCGGGCATCCACCACGCGCCGATGCCGTTGCAGACGCGCATGACCCGAACCCGGTTCTCCAGCAGGCGCGCGCCGGAGAGGTTCGCGGCGCGGGCGAGCGTGATCTTCTGTTCGATTTCAGGCAGCGTGTACATGGGCCGATCCCTTTCCGGAACACGCGACGCCTGCTTTCCCGCCAATTTTCCGGGGGCGGTTCCCTTCCGCATCGGGCGGATGCAGATGAATCATCGGGGTTTCAGGCATAAAAAAATCCTCCTGTTGCTGATTACCGGCGAACGGGTCGCAGTGCCGGTAAGGCTACAGGAGGATGTCAACCTTTGGGGAGAATTACCGCCCCAGGGATTTCCAGACAGGTTCGAGGTCCACGACCTGTTTGGTGCGGGCGGCCTGGTCGAGCGCCAGCGCGTAGACCGCGCTCTCCAGCCCTTCATTGCCGCTGCACTTCGGCTTCGCGCCGGTGGTCATGGTCGTGTAAAGTTCCTTCATGATGTAACTGTCGCCGCCGCCGTGGCCGTCGCCCGGAACAGCGACTTCCATCACGCCCTCGCCGCCAATACAGCGGTAGTAGAGCTTGCCGGGGTAGAGGTCGAGCTTCATGGTCCCCTCGCTGCACGAGAAGTAGAGCCGCCGCTCCGGAATCGCATTGCTCATGGTCGCGGTGAAGGCGACGCGGACTTCGTTCCGGAATTCGGCGATCGCAATCGAGTTGTCCATGAGGTCGGTGTCGCCGCCGAACGGGGATTCGATCGCGTGGGGGTCCCACCACGCGCAGAAGGTCTTCTTCCCGTATTTCTCCATCAGCTTTTCGTTTTCCGGAGTGAAGAAGTTGCGTCCGCCGAACGACGCGACCCGCGACGGCAGCGAACCGACGAACCAGTTGATGAGGTCGAGGTCGTGGCAACACTTTTCGAGAATGTGCGGCCCGGCGTATTTGGTCAGCCGCCGCCAGTTGCACATGATGTAGCCGCCGTGCTCCGGCGCTATGTTTTCGTTGCCGTCGATCGCAATCAGCTTGCCGAGTTTGCCGGAGTCGAGAATCTCCTTCGCCTTGCGGTAGATCGGCGCGTAACGCAGCACGAATCCGGTAGCGAAGAGCTTCCCGCTCTTCTGGTGCGCCTCGTAAATCTCCTGGCAGTCGGGAATCGCGGTCGCCAGCGGCTTTTCGGAGAACACATGCTTGCCCGCCTTGAACGCGGCGAGAATCTGCTCCTTGTGGTTGACGTTCGGGGAGAAGATCATCACCCACTCCACGCCCGGAACCGCCAGCGCCTCTCCGACGCTGCCGCACTCCTTCGCAATGCCGGTGTGATCCCAGAGACCGATGGTCTCGGCCATCACCGCCTTGTCCGGATCATACGCCGCCAGAATCGCAACTCCGCCTTCGGAATCCTTGAGCAGATTGCCCACCACGCAGCGCGCACGGTTGCCGAGCCCGAGCACCGCAACGCCGATTTTTTTCTTTTCCGTCATATCGAGTCCTCTGATTTCCTTGACAAAAAAACTGTCGTTGCGTATATTATACTACATCCGAAGAAAACTCAAATGGATAAAAACCGCATGGCAAATGACAAAATCATCTGTTATGAACAAGGCGCCGAACGACCCAACGTCCACCGCCTCCTGAGCCCCATGCCGGAATTCCACCGCCGCTACGGGCTCTGGCTCATCAACGCCGGCTGCGCCGGACGCTCCCCCGTCGACGGGTTCGCCGCCTGCCGCGTCCGTAAATTCGAGTTCTATTCGATCTCGCACCTCATCGATGGAGCCGGGCGCTGCTGGATCGACGGCCGCGGCGAATGCATCCTCCACCCCGGTCACCTCGTCGTCATCACCCCCGGCACGCTCAACCGCTACGGTGGCGACGGCGGGAAACCGTATATCGAGGACTCCATCCGCTTCACCGGCCCGGTCGCCGATATGCTGTGCAACGCGGGCATCCTCCAAAGCGGCGTCTATGAATTCGGCGCGGCGCGGAAACTGCTGCCGATTGCGGAACTGATTCAGGACCCCTCCAACGACGCCCAGATCAACGCCAATATCACCTTGCAGAAACTGCTCGTCGATCTCTATTTCGAACAACGCCGCAGCGTCACGGCAAGTCCGGTCGAAGAACTGCTCGAAACCATCAAGGCGAATCCCGCCCATTGGTGGACTGTCGAGGAAATGGCCGAATTCTGCAACCTCTCCGCCGATCAGTTTCGGCGCAATTTCATGAACCACACCGGGATGCGCCCCAAAAACTATGTTGAGGAATTCAAACTCCGCCTCGCGGCGGAACTGCTTCTCTCCGCCCCACTCTCCGTCGCCGAAGTCGCCGAGCGTCTCGGCTACCGCGACCCCTATCACTTCAGCCGCCGTTTCAAAAACTTCGCCGGCGTCTCCCCCGAACATTACCGTCGCGAATTCCCCGGTTCCCCCCGCTGATCTTCGTCATGGGTATCGGGAATGGAGGAGGCGCTTCGCCCACCTCCAAACCTCCTCCAGACCGGCAGGGTGCCGGTGCCGCGACTAGATCCGCATCAAATGCTGCGCATTTGACGCTCCGACTGGCTTTCAATAAACCGGCTCATCCACGTTATGTGTTCCGGTTTCCATCACGACGCATACTTTGCTAGGATCATCGAATTGACTCAGAAACCGGGAGATTTCGTTCCGGTCATTCGCTATCATGACTTCATTCTTGCAGGAAGCGTCTCCGCAAACGGCATAAACAGCGATTTTTTTCTGAGAAATGTCGAATCCGATGTAGACTTTTTCGTTTTTTGCAGTCGATTTTTTCATGGTTTGCCTGCTTTGTGTTTGAGCCTTGAGCTCGTTATAATTGTGGCTGATTCAGACCACGTTTTCAAGGGAGGCAAACCTTTTTTTCGAGAAACGCATCGTTACCTCCGCGTCTCCCATAATATCTTTTCCAGGGCAAGAGGGCACTCCCTCCGCCTGTTTTTGCAGGAGGTTGGTTTGCGAGGTGCAAGACCGTTGCCGAGATGGCTGGTGATTACGCTCGTGTGGAGATCTTTCACCAGGCTTGGCAGGCTTGCGAAACGTTCCTGGCCGGTTGTGGAGGGGAACCAGTTGTCAGCGGGAGCGAATCCGGCGGTTGACCTCTTCTTCGATCGCCAGAAGTTCCTTGAAGGAGGGCTGCATCTGGTGCCACAGCAGCTCGAAGAGCAGTTCGTGCAGCGAATGCAGTGCGTGACGGCTGGGGTGCTGGCAGACGGGGCGGCTGTCCCGGCGCGCCAGGACGACTTCGGGGGAGAGCGACGAAGAGTTCCAGACCGGAATCTGTTCGCCGGCCATGCACAGCCGCTCCAGGTTCTCCGGGCGGTAGAGCGTTTCAAGTTCCCGGAACTGCGCCGCCGGGTCCGGCGCTCCGGCCAGAATGCCGACGCCGTGCGCCGACAGCGTGGAGAAGTGTCCGGTGTCCGCGCCCGGCAGCCGCAGCTCGTAGAAATCCTCCGGCGGCAGTTCCCGGCGCGCAACGGCGGCGTCGAGCTCGTTGCCGATCACCATCCCGATCCGTCCGGCGGCGAGCAATCGGCCGAGCATATCGCGGCGGTCCCCCATTTTGTGAACACAGCAGCCGGGATGTGAATAGAGGCGCATGAACTCCCGGACGCCCGCGGCGAACGCCTCGGTCCCGACCGCACAGTTCCCGGCGGCGTCGAACAGCTGCCCGCCGAACTGGGAAATGATCGGCATCCCGCCGTTGCTGTCGAGCAGCAGCCCGACCGCGCCGCGTTCGAGGCGGCCGTCTCCGGAAAACCGGGTCAGCGGGTCGAGCAACCCGAGCAATTCCTGCCAGGTCCACCCCGGTTTCGGCAGGGCCACCCCCGCCTCGCAGAACACCCGCCGGTTGAAATAAGCCATGGTCGGCAGGCAGCCGACCGGGAGCGCGTAACAGCTTCCGTTCCTCTCGAACGCCCGGCGGCAGGAGGCGGAAGCCGTGCCGAGGAGCCGTCCCGTCTCCGTACCGGCCAGCATCGCATCGAGGGGTTCGAGCAATCCTTCGCCGACGGCAACCTGGGCCAGACCTTCGTCGATCACCACCAGCCCCGGAGCTCGAAGCCGCTGGCGGTCAAGCCAATCGAGAAATCGGGGGTAATCATTATAGTTCCCGGACTCGAAGCTGCGGACATCCCCCTGGGAACGAAACACCTCAGCAAGACCGTCCTTAAAATTGTTCGCGCTCCACGAATAAATCCGGACGCCGGGCTCAACCGGCGGACGCTCCGGCCCGGCGACGAACGTGCCGCGTCCGGCTTCGCGGACGACCAGCCCCTTCTTCTCCAGCAGCCGGTAAGCCCCGAGCACGCTCGACATCCCGATGTCGCGCTCCTCGGACAATTCCCGCAGACTGGGCAGCAGCGTTCCGGCGGCGCGGACGCCCCCGACGATCTCCCGTTCCAACTCCCTGGCCAGCTGGCGCGTCTTCGGAACCGATTTCTCCGATTGCCTGGTATTCATACTGTGATTTCTCCGTTTTTCACGTATCATACAAACAGTAACTCCGATTCGTTTTATTTTCCAGTGGAAAAAGCAAAAAAGTTCAATTAAAAACAAAACAGTAAAATACAGTAGGGGTTTAAATTCGAAAAACATCAAAAATAAATCAAACATATATTGACTTTCTTCCCAAGCCGGGTCATAATAATGACAAACAGTAACCGACAACTCCAGGAGGATATTTCGCAGAGAAGAAAATGAACGGACCATTTTCATAAAGACTGATCATCCGCGTGTAATATTCCCAATCGGGTAACATGTTTCACAAATTGGGTTTCAACAGGTCGTACAGAAAGCCGGATATGCAGGAGAGCCATACAAACATTCGAACGATCGCGGAGGCGGCGGGGGTATCGATTGCATCGGTCTCGCGGGCGCTTCAGGAGCCGCCTTCGCCGAAGATTTCTGCCAAGCGGCGTAAGCATATTCTCGATATCTGTACGCAAATGCAATACTACCCCAACGCCCATACGCAGCGGATGTTCGCGCGGCGGGCGGATACCGTGGCAATCCTGTTCCCGTCTTATGCGAAGATCAGCAGCGATGCGGCGGCAATGGCGGTCGATATGAATTTCGCCGCCTGCCTGATGGGGGCGCAGTCGGAACTGGCCGGACATGGAATCGGCCTTTTGTTGAACGAGTTGACTCCGGATTACCTGAAGGAGAAGCGCTATCTGCGGATGATCCGGGGCAAGGCGGTGGATGGCGTGCTGATCTGGGGGGCGCTCACCGACGACGCCTGGCTGTCGGAATTGCTCGCGGAAGGAGCTCCCGCGGTGATGCTCCAAACCTCGATCGTAACTTGCAACTGTCCGAAGGTGGTCGCCGACGACTACCGGGGAATGCAAAGCCTGATGGAAGAGGTGCTGGCGGCGGGCCGCACGCGGATCGGGCTGGCTCCGGCTTCGGAATCCGCCTCGATCGGCCGGGCGCGGAATGCCGCGGTCCGCGACACGCTGGCGGCGCACGGAATGCGGCCCGCAGCGGAATTCCCGGAGGAAGGCTACGGCTACTATTTCGGACGCCGCGCCGCGACCGGACTCCTCGCCGCCGAGCCGAAAATCGACTGCATCGTCAACTCCAACGACATGGCGGCCTGGGGATGCCTCGATGAGCTGAGAAGCCTCGGCATCGCAGTGCCGGGTGACATTTCAGTCGTGGGAGCGGACGGCTTGCACCTGCCGGGAGACACGCAGATCAGCTCGTTCTCCGCCCCTTCGCTCGAACTCGGCCGGACCGGGGCAAAGCTGCTGCTGGAGTTGCTCGAAGGCGGGACTCCGGCCGAAAGTACAGTACTCCCGGTGACTCTGGTCCCCGGAAACACGATTCGAAGAAAGCGACGCAACCGTTAACCGAAAGGATCTATTATGAAACGGACACTGTTTACCTTGATCGAACTTCTCATCGTAATCGCAATCATCGCGATTCTGGCGGCAATGCTGCTGCCGGCGCTGAACAAGTCGCGGGAGAGAGCGCGGCAGATCAAATGCTGCAGCAATTTGAAATCATTCGCCACGGCAGGAATTTTATATTCCGATGAAAGCCGGGGATATTCCATAATGAATTATTGCGCCTCTCCCTACGGGAACAACTGGCAGTCCAATACTCTGTTCAAGCGAGGACTGGGTATTGCTCAGGAAGGCACGTCGGCACTGGTCCCCGCCAACCTCGTGTGCCCGGAATCTTACGCGGCGCTTCGCGCAGGAGCAGGAAAGGCCAGTGTGATACACTCATATACCCTCAACAATGAATATAAGCAATCCACCTGGAATGTGCCGAATTTGCGGACAACAAAGATCGACCAGTTCAGCACTCCATCGCGCAAATTCATGTTTATGGACGGCCTGGGGGCCGACATTCAGCATGGAGTCGCGGCCAGCCGCCATCACTGCATAATCTACGGGGAAACCCCGCAGACGTTCACCATTCTGGCCTACCGCCACCAGGGAACTCTCAACATCGGATTCTATGACGGGCATGCCCAGCGGTTCACCCGGGATCTCTACCCGTGGGATAACGAATTCTATGTCAAAAATTGGGCGCTTTATCAGCCGGGCTGGAGTCCGATTCATTACTAAACATACATAAATGATTTTTTACCTTATGAAAAAAACTGCACTCTTATTTTTCCTGTTCCTCCTGCTGTGCCGGACAGGATTTGCCCAGAACCTTGTCACCGATGCGCTGATTCCGCAGCCGCAACAGGCAGAGTGGAAATCGGGGGCATTGCCCCTGCCGGCGGAACTGCGTGTTTCCATTCCGGAAGGAAACGAATCACTGATTCCAATTCTGAGGGATGCGGTAGCGCGGCATTGGCCGACATACAACGTATCGGCCGCACCCGACGGAACCGCCATGATCCGGCTGCATCTGACCGACAGGGGAACCCCTGACCGCCAGGAAGGGTATCGCCTGTCAATCGCCGCGGAGGGCATTGAACTTTCGGCAAAAACTCCTGCCGGGTTATTCTATGGGGTTCAGACCTTGCGCAACTTGATTGCCACCGCACGGAAACCGGAATTGCCGTTTTGCGAAATTTCCGACTGGCCATCACTTCAAATACGCGGAGTCTTTCTCAACATAGGCTGGCTGGATTCGCAGGGACTGCCGTATTTGAGACAGCTGATCGATCTGTTCGCCTCGCTGAAAATGAATACACTGGTTCTTGAATTCGGCACTAATTTACCGGCGTTGAAGGACGAATTCCGCCGAAAGAACACTCTTTCGGAAAAGGAAATCAGCGAATTGCTGGCTTATGCACGAACGTTGCATTTCGAAATCATTCCGCATTTGCAGACATTCAGCCATGTCATGTGGATGTACGGACATCCGCATTATGCCGGGATGCTGGAAAACCCCGGCGAGGCCGGAAAGTGGAACAACAACTGGTGTCCTTCGAACCCCGAAGTGCAACAGGTCGTGCAACGGGTGATCGAGGCCACGATCGCAATGGTACACCCGCAGTATTTTCACCTGGGCGTTGATGAAATCGGACTCGGCTCCTTCGGAACCTGTCCCAAATGCGCGACCCAACCGCCGCACCGATTGTTCGGAGAGCAGGTGAAGCGGCTAACCGCAATGGTCGAGAAGCACGGAGTCCGGCCGATTCTTTATCAGGACTCGCTGCTGCCTCCGGATTTGGCCTATTGCGCAGATAAAGCTCAGGGAGAAAAGTTCCTGCCGGAACTGTCCCGAAACACAATCATCAACGCATGGGATTACGCCGAGGCGCCCTCGGAACGGTCCATCCGTTACTTTTCCGACCGCGGTTTTCAGGTGCTGGGGGCCACTTGGGTTCCCCGGATGCGCAACAATCAGGAATTGCCGCGAATGATTTCCCGTATCGGCAAGGCCGGTCTCGGAAACATTCTGACATTCTGGCATTTCATGCCGGGAAACATCGCCGGGTTCGATACGATCGGCAACCTGGCATTCCCCGGAATAGTCCTTGCCGCAAATTACAGTTGGAATACGAATGCTGCGGATCTGAAAGATCTCCCCTATGACCCGACCTTCGAAGCACGCAGGCGGCTGGTGTCCGATCCTGTCGCGGAAAATGCGAATCTCCGCTGGGAGTCAGTCCCTCTCTGCGATGCGTTGAATTCCGACTTGTCAAATGCACCGGGAATGCCCGATTTTTCTCCGGAACTGCTCCGGACGCTCTGCCGTGAACTGTCGGAATTGCCGGAACATTTCAAATTGGCGGAACAATCGGGACGCTACTACGGCATTCGGCTCTCCGGCGATGTCTCCGACGGGGAACCGGCCGGGCCCGTAACGATTCCCGTCGGCGTAAAAACCGAAGGGCTCGCACTCCTGCTGACCATCGCCCCCACTGCGAATTTCGGAATCAACGACCGGCCGGAGATGGTACGCAAAATGCCGGCAGTCGGCAATCTGACTTTTACCTACGAAGATGATTCGACTGCCTCGCTGCCACTGCGTTACCGCTGGAACGCGGTCGACTGGAACCTTCCCTATGGCGGGTTCATGATGCGGTTTGCCAATCGAACCAGCGACACTCAAAATCGGCTGGTTCAGTTTTCGGTGATCGATTGGAACAATCCGTACCCGCAAAAACAGTTGAAGTCCGTCACTTTGACAACCGCTCAATACGGAGGACGCGCTCCGGTACTGTTGGCGCTGTCTGCACTCGAACCGGATCGTAAGATTCCCTCGTGCCGACATTCATTCTCTCAGGCAATTTCCCTCTGTCGGCGATATGATTCCCCAGATCGTAAATCGGAAACGTTCCCGATGCTGGAATGGAAAGACGTACAGCAGGCGCGCCCGGTCGCGGATGAGAACTTCGGAGCAAGTCCCAAGGTCAAATTCACACGAAACGGAAAAGACGGCAATTTCCTGATCAAACTGAATATTCCGCCGCTCCGGCCGGGAAGCAACCGGGGACGCATTTACATCGACTTTAAAACAGCAGGACGCGGCGTCGGCAAGGGAATTCGCTTTTCAATTCAAGCCAGCAATCCGGACGCAGTCAGAAAAGATGCGCTTTACCTCGGGACAGACGATTTTTCCCGATTCTCGGTTAAATACGAATTGATGACGCGGGATCGGGATTCCTGGCAGCAGGTGGCGCTTCCGATTCCTTCCATGGTTCCCGAAAAGGGAGGCGTATCCCCGGAGCAGGCAACGCTCATGCGCCTTTCCTTCTGGGTGGACAATGCCAAACCGATGACCATTACGATTACGCCACCGGAATGGGTGTATGACGAGCGCAGCCTGGAAAAAGTTTATCACACATTGTAATAGAGAATATGCAGACAAAAGGCTGACTGCCGGTTCTTCTCCATCAATCCCGGGGGCTTTCTCCTGCTCCCGCAAAAAAAAATCCCCGCCGGAAAGCGGGGATTTTCTTTTCATCCGTTTGAAACGGATTACTTCTTCTTCGCCACGGCGGCGATGACGGAACGGACTTTCGCCTTGCAACGTTCGAGGTAGGCCTTGCGGCGGCTGCGCTTCACGATCTTGTTCAACTGCTGTCCCATTTCTGCTCCTGTCATGACAAATGGTTTTCTCTCAATACTATGTTCTGTAAAATATAGCGCCCCTAGAGCAAATTTCAAATCAATCTTCCGTTTTTCATCCCATTTTCCCCGAAAGACGGAACTTTGGACGCCGGATGCGAACTCAGGCGAACTCAATCTCTTCCACGCGGGCCACCGGCATTTCGCACTCCAGAGACCCGGAGAACGGAATCCGCCGGCCCTGCCAGTGCAGCACGCCGGGAATGCCCGGCGGCAGGGAGATTCGGAACGCGGTGCACTCTTCCCGCTTCACGATGGAAACCGAAATCGCGCCGCCCGACGGGTGCGGAATGCTCCCGGCTGCCTCCGTTAGGTCGCCGAGACACGGTTCGATCTCGACCCGCTGAAACCCCGCCGCGCCCGGACGGATTCCGAGAATCGTTGCATAACAGTGAAACAGCGGGTGCGAACTCCAGGCGTGGCAGTCGGAACGGCTCGGCTCCGGCGCCTCCAAGAGCGTCTTGAGCCCCATTCCCCGGAACGAGTACCACAATTCGAGACGGTCGAACATCAAATCCGGGCGCTTGAGTTTGCGCGCCGCTTCAAACAGATAGTGGGAAAAATAAACCGTGGTCCGGGCAATCCCCCGCCGGTCGATGCGGTCCCGGATGGAGTCGATGCGGGCTTCATCGAGCAGGCCGCCGAGAACGGCTAGGCACTGGGCGTGTTCCGAAAAATGCTGATGGTCCAAAGTGTCGGCGAACAACCCCGCGTCGGCATCCCAGAAACGTTCGACGATGTTCCGCATCCGTTCCCGCGCCCGCCGGAGGAATCCCGCCGCCGTCTCCGGGCATCCGGCTTCGGCATAAAGCTACGCCAGCTGAACCGCCGCACTTGCAATTGTAATCTGAGCACGATAGATTCAGGCACGATAGATTACCTATTTTTGACTGGCACCTATTTTCTTTAATCATATTCTGATTTTTTTCTTATTCGTTTAAAAAAACGGGGGGACTGCCAATAGTGCTCCAGCAATTTCCCTTCAGTCTCCGGGCAGTCGGCAAAAACCCACGACATCTTATTTTTTTCATGGAGATGAAATTTCGCTTCGAATTTCATTGCAGTTCCATCTTTATATTTGGTTCTGCAAATTACTCTCAATGTATCAAGAGAGGATTCCAATATTTCAATATCATCAATGGTAACAATGTCGCCAACCCCGACAATTCCCCGGTCCATGATTGCGAAAATATAGGGACGTTTAGCGACATAATTTTGGTCTGAAAGCCGTTCTTCTTCCCACACCCCTTGAAAATTTTCATGAATGGATTTCGAACCCTTATTAAAGTAAATATAAACTAAAAACAATACAAATACTATAGCTAACAAAAATGCCATTATCGCCATTATTCTTTTTTCTCCCATTTTCGTTCCCATGTTCTTGTATCTTCCCCTTCCGCTCCTTTTGTTTTACTTCCTATTGTAATATTACCCATTTCGTCAATATATTCAATAATCGAATAAACTGTCACATATACAACAATATCCTGAGTTATAGTTTTCGTCAATCCATCTTCACTTATACTTTCTATACTTCCCATCGTCCTTATAACTTGCGTAGCATATTCTGTTACAACCCTAAAAAGTTGACTTCCCAGTCCTTTTTTCCACGGGCCTTCGCTTCTGGGACGAAAAATTTCTGTATTGGTAAATTGGTGCCATTCAGCGGAACTCTATTTGGTAAATTGGGGTAAATTGGTGCCATTCAGCGGAACTCTATTTATTCAAGTTGATTATGACTTAATTATTCCCTGTTTTGCTTGGGCGTCCCGGACGCAGTTTGATTCGTCCGCCAATGGTAAATTGGTGCCATTCAGCGGAACTCTATTTGGTAAATTGGTGCCATTCTAAATTGGTGCCATTCAGCGGAACTCTATTTATTCAAGTTGATTATGACTTAATTATTCCCTGTTTTGCTTGGGCGTCCCGGACGCAGTTTGATTCGTCCGCCAATGGATACTAGCTTGCTCAGAAAATTTTCATCCCCGATTCGGCTTGCTTTGCTTCTGAACAATACGATATCTTCCTGATAGGGAACTTGCAAGTAATCTGCGTAAAGTTTCCGCTCTTGTTCGCCATAGACTCCGGCATCGGCGAACAGCGGATGCCGCGTCGGGTCAACCAGAGCGTCGGCGGTTCCGGTCAAATAGCAGTGGGCGGAACTCCAACGGTATTCTGTGATTTGCCCTTCGGTGACGATGTCGGCGCGCACCGGATTCAATTCGATATATCGGCCGAGGCGGCTGAGGTAGTTTGCCTTCTGAACGATTACGCTTTTATAGCGGCCCTGCCAGATCGGCCCGTAACCGTTGCGGGCTGCGCCATGCCACCTATTTTCTTCACGCTAGAAACAGATCAGGTACATATCGTCGACCGCATGCAAAGGCGGAGTAAGATCGCGTGTCTTGTGACTACAACAAATAGGTGCCATTCAGAACAAATAGGCAAATAGGGGCCATTCAGTAGAGCAAATAGGGGCCATTCAGTAGGTGCCATTCAGTAGAAGTAAATTGAAATAAATAGCAAATAGGTGCCATTCGGCAAATAGGTGCCATTCAGTAGAAGTAAATCAAATAGGTGCCATTCAGTAGAAGTAAATCAAATAGGTGCCATTCAGTAGAAGTAAATCAAATAGGTGCCATTCAGAATCAAATAGGTGCCATTCAGTAGAAGTAAATTGAAATAAATTATTTAAGTGATATATTATTCTATTGAGGTCAATTAAGGCCGAAAAGGAGAAAAATCATGGGCCGCCTGGCCCGCCGTCAGCTTGGGGATGGAATCTATCATGTGTACAACCGAAGCGCCAATAACGTCTGGATTCTCGATACGCCGGAGTCGCGGGATCACTTCCTGACGTTATTGGCTGACTACGGCAAGAAATACTCCGACGTGCCATTCAGTCCACCGTGCAAAAGTAACTTGGAACAAATCATTTAAATTGCACATTATTCATTGGAGATGTGGTCAGCCCCCCAACGGCGCCCTGAACGCCGTGTTTTACGACGGGCGCGCCGCGGCATTCGGCAACCGGATGTTCAACTCTCCGGACGGCTGGTCGACAACCTTCGCCGTCTACCAGACCATTCCGGAACAAAGCGGATTCCCGGGGAACGCACAGGGAATCATCAAGGCGATGATGCAATAATTCCAGTTCCGCCACCGTACGATCTCCGCCTTTCCGGCGGGGATTTTTTTTGGTTTGAACCGCGGAAAAAAAATTTATTTCCCCCCGGCCCCCTCCCCGATTTCAGGACAGGAACGACGCCGCAAAAGCAAATTTCAAATAAATCTTCCGTTCTTTATTTCCTTTTCCCGCGAAACGGTTTATTTTATAGAGAAACCAAGCAACTCGGTTCGGATGGAGGAGGTCATAGATGAAGAGATGGTTGCCGGGAATTCTGTTCGCCGCGATTCTGTGCGCGGCCGCGATGCTGTGCGGCGCGGTGACGCCGGAAGAACTCAAGGCGCGCTCCGCCGAAGCCGTGACGGAGAAGTTTCCGAACGCCGACAGCGTCCTCCTTTACGACTTCGAACACGTGGTCTACCAGGCGGACGGCACCGCCGTCCAAACCGACGACTTCTACCAAAAGGTGCTGACCGACGCCGGGCGGCGGCAGCTGCGCGAATTCTCCTTCCACTTCAACACCAATTACGAGGAACTCGAAGTTCCCGTACTCGAAGTGATCAAACCGGACGGCAAAACAGTTAAGATCGACGTCGCCGCCAACGGCCGCGTCGCCGTCGAGCCCTCGCAGATGGGGTCGAACATCTACGACCCGGCCAACAAGCTGCTGTCAGTCGCGGTTCCCGACCTTGAAATCGGCGACATCGTCCACGTGGTCTCCAAAGAAACGCTGAAGAAGCCGCGCATTCCCGGCGTCTGGAGCGATATCTTCGTGCTCCAGTCCGATGTGCCGTTCCTCCACTACGAGGTGAAGGTCGACGCCCCGGAATCGCATCCGCTCCGGGCGATCCGCATCAAGGACGAAGTCAAGGGCACAATTCAATCCTCCGAAACGAAAAAAGACGGCCGGATTCTCTACTTCTGGACCGCCACGAACGTCCCGCAGATCGTCCCCGAACCCGACATGCCGCCGATGTACATGTGCGTCCAGCGGCTGCTGGTCAGCACCGCCAAGGACTGGCCGGAGATTTCAGAGTGGTACTACAAGGTGTCGCGCCCGCGTCTCGACGCGGTCACTCCCGAACTCCGCGCCAAGGTCGCCGAGCTGACCAAAGACGCCAGGACCGACGACGCCAAAATCATGGCGCTCTTCCAGTTCGTCTCCCAGCAGATCCGTTACATGGGCATCACCGCCGAAACCGAGGCCCCCGGCTACGAGCCGCATGACGTTTCGCTCACCTTCAACCAGCGTTACGGCGTCTGCCGCGACAAGGCGGCGCTGCTGGTCTCGATGCTCGAACTGGCCGGGCTCAAGGCGTTCCCGGTGCTCTTCATGTCCGGATACCCCAAAGACGACGAAGTCCCGAACAACTACTTCAACCACGCCGTCGCCGCGGTCGAAGACAAGCCGGGCCACTATATCCTGATGGACCCGACCTACGAAACCACCGCCGAACTGTTCCCCTCGACGATGGCCAACATGAGTTATATGGTCGCCAAGCCGGAGGGCGAGACGCTGCGCCGCTCGGCGCTGGTTCCGACCGCCGACAATTTGCTCAAGATCAAGACCGAGGCGACCGTCTCCCCGGAGGGTACGCTCGAGGGGATGAGCACCATCGACTTTCTCGGCGTCAACGACCAGATCTACCGCGACGCTTTCTCGCGCTGGCCGGTCGATTACCGCCGCCAGTTCTTCGCCGGACGGCTCAAGCGGGCGATCGCCGGGGCCGAGCTCCTGACGCTGAAGGTTCTCCCGGAAAACGTCCGCGACATGAGCCGCCCGCTGGCGGTTGAGCTGACCTTCCGGGTGGACGACTACCTGCCCGGCGGCTCCCCCGCCTATCTGCTCGACCTGCCCTGTTTCGGCACCGAGTTCGGCGCGGCGAACTTCGTCCTCGGTTCCGTCGGGCTCAAAGAGCGTAAATTCCCGATGCAGCTCTTCTCGACCTGCGGCGTGTCGGAAACGTTCCGGCTGACGCTGCCGCCGACCTGCCGCCTCGAATCGATTCCGGAGAAGGTCAACATCACCGCGCCCGGCATCCTCAACTTCAACCGCTCGCTCAGCGCCGACGGCTCCGTCCTGACCGGAGAGAACTATTTCTCGATCGATACGGTGGAACTCACCTCCGCCGACTACGCCAAGCTCAAAAAGGCGCTCGCCGAGGTCGATGTGGCCGAGCGGCGGCTGCCGGTGGCGGGCCCCGACTTCCGCGCCGCGGCGGAAAAAAAGGCCGCCGAAGCGTTCCCCGCCGCAAACTCGATCATCCTCGACTCCGCGGTCGACGTCAAGCTCGACGACTCCTCGAACTGGGCGCGGACCGACCGGACGGTGCGGAAGGTGCTCAATTACGCCGGAGTCAAGGATTATTCCGAACTCAAGATCTCCTTCAATCCGGTCTGGGAATCGGTCGAAGTCAAAGCGACGGTCACCGCGCCGGACGGGACGAAAAAGGAGCTCTCCAAGGCAGAGATCAATCTGATGGACGCCCCCTGGGTCTCTTCCGCGCCGCGTTACCCGGCGGGCAAAACGCTGGTGGCCAGCCTGCCCGGCGTGGTTCCCGGCGCGACCACCGACGTCACCGTCACCCGGGTCTGCAAGAACCAGTCGTTCTTCTGTCTCGCGGTCTCGTTCGCGGCGGATTCGCCCATCGTGCGGAAGGTCTTCTCGGTGAGTTTGCCGAAAAGCCTGCCGCTCCGCCGCTCCGCGACGCCGGACGGCGTGACTGAAAACGAAACGCCGGACAACGACCGCATCCGCTACGTCTGGACCGCCGAGGACGTTCCGCAGCTGCCCTCCGAACCCGGCCAGCCGCCGCTCTGGATGTTCGCGCCGACGGTGGTGGTGTCGAGCGGCGATTACGCCGACTTCGGCCGGAAACTCGCCGCCGCACTCAATGAAAAGACAGAAAATGCGCCGAAGGCCGTCGAGCTGGCGCAGAAAATCGCGCCGGAAACGATGACGCCCGACCAACGCGTCGACGCGATCCGCATCTGGGTCGCCCGCAACATCCGCCCGGCGGGCCCGGCGCTCGACGAACTGCCCTGGACGGCCTTCACCCCGGCCGACGTCACGCTCGAGTCGGGGTACGGCGACTCCGCCGACCGCGCCATCTTGCTCGGCGCCCTGCTCAAGGCGGCCGGAATCGACTACCGTTTCGTGGCGGCGACCAACCTCGGCTATGCGCAGGAGACCACCCGGCCGCTGATGCGCGCGCCGCAGGATATTTTCTCGAAGGTGCTGGTCTACCTGCCCGCCTTTGACAGCCATCTCAACGACACCGGCGAATACGCGTCTCTCGGCTCGACCGAGTCGGAGGAGTCGATCGGGCTGGTGCTCGAATCGGGGCGGCTGATGACCATCCGGCCCCGCCGCAAGGGAGAGAGCTCGGTGGCGGTCGCCTGCCGGATTCGCCTCCGCGCGGACGGCTCGGCGGAACTCAGTTTCGAAGACAGCTATTTCGGGCTGCCCTACCAGTCGATCCGGCGGAAATTCAAGGAGATGACTCCGGCGGAGACCGGGCAGTACTTCGAAGCGCTGGCGGCGGGAGTCTCTCAGACGGCGGAGTTCAAAGGCAAGCCGGTGACCGAGTTCGACACCTATCCCGGCAAACTCTATTATACGCTTGAAGTGCCGCATTTCGCGGCGGTGTCCGGCAACTTCCTCCAGTTCGAGCTGCCCGGATTTTCGGAGCTGGCCGACCGGGTGAGGACCGCCGCGTCCAGCCGCAAAACTCCGCTCTGGCGCAACTCGACCTCGAAGATCGAGCTTGATTACCGCGTCGAGCTGCCGGCCAATTTCATCCCGGTCGGACTCGGCCCGGAGAGGTGGGAGTTCGGCAAACCCGGCTCCGTCGACTTCTACCGTCAGGTGGAGGGGGGCACCGGCACGCTCCGCATCGAATGCGGGCTGACGCTGCCGGTGGAACTGGTTCCGGCGACCGACTACGGCAAGCTGGTCGCGCTCCAGAAGGAGCTCTCGAAACTCTCCGCATCGCGAATCATCCTCCGCCAGCGGCAGCATGAGGGCGCGGACAAATGAAGATCGCCACGATTCCCGCCGGACTTCTCGAAACCAACTGTTACCTGGTCCAGCCGGACGGCGGGCGGACGCTCTATGTCATCGACCCCGGCGGCGACGCCCCCGATATCGCACGCGAAGCGGAGAAGTTCGACTGCGACCGCGTCGCCGTGCTGCTCACCCACGCGCACGTCGACCACATCTCGGGGCTGGGCGAACTCTGCAAACTGCTGAAACCGGAGTTCGTCTATCTGCGCGAACCGGACCGGGCGTTCTATCACAGCCCGTCCAACGCGCTGCCGCCGTTCCTGCCCGCCGCGAAGGAGCTGCCGGAGACGGTGGATCACATTGACGGGGACGAATTCAAGATCATTCCGCTGCCGGGGCATACGCCCGGCGGAAGCGGTTTTCTCTTCCCCGGCGAACCGCCCGTGCTGTTCGCCGGAGACACGATTTTTTCCGGAAGCGTCGGGCGAACCGACCTCCCCGGCGGAAACCCGGCGGCGCTGCTCGAATCGATCCGTTCCGGAATCCTGGACCTGGCGGATGAGACCGTCATCTGTCCGGGTCACGGCCCCGCAACCACCGTCGGGCGTGAACGTACAACCAATCCCTATTTACGGAATTCCAAGTATGACCAATGGTGAAATCATCGAAAACAGCCGGCTCAAGGGGGACTACTTCCTGGTCCGCTTCCATGTGCCGGAGATCTGCCGCAAGGCGAAAGCCGGGCAGTTCGTCCATGTCCGGATCGACCACCGGGGCGACCGCATCCTGCGCCGTCCGTTCAGCATCCAGGACTGCGAAGGCGACGCGCTCAGTGTCGTCTACAAGATCGTCGGCCACGGCACGAAACGGCTCTCGGAGCTGGAGCCGGGGACGGTCTGCGACCTGATGGGGCCGCTCGGCGTGCCCTTCTCCGAACCCGCGCCCGGCGTGACGCCGGTGCTTGTCGCGGGCGGCTACGGCGCGGCGGCGACCTTCATGCTGACCAAGCAGATTCCGCAGCGCGGCGTCTTCCTCCTGGGGGCACGCGGCGAAGGCGACGTGCTGCTGACCGAGGCCTATGAGAAGGCCGGGTACGACGTCCGCGTCGCCACCAACGACGGGTCGCGGGGATATCGCGGCTTCGTCACCGGGCTGGTGGAGCAGTTGCTCGAAGAGCGGCCGAAAGAGAATTTCTTCTTCTACGGCTGCGGACCCCACCCGATGCTGATGGCGCTGGCGAAGCTGCTGCAGGCCAAGGGGCAGCCCGGCGAGCTCTCGATCGACCACCTGATGTGCTGCGGCGTCGGCGCCTGTTTCGCCTGCGTGGTGAAAGTCAAGGCCGACACGCCGGAAGGCTGGACCTACGCCCGGGCCTGTACCGACGGCCCGGTATTCAACCTCGATTCGGTATATGTGGAGTAGATTATGGCGGATTTGACCTGCAAACTCGGGCCGCTCACGCTGAAGAACCCGGTGATGACCGCGTCGGGGACCTTCGGCTACGGCTATGAATATCATCAGTACTACGACATCTCGCGTCTCGGCGCGGTGGTGGTGAAGGGAATCCGCATGGAGCCGTCACCGGGGAACCCCACGCCGCGCGTGGCGGAGGTGACCGGCGGAATGCTCAACGCGATCGGCCTGCAGGGGCCGGGGGTGGACGCCTTCCTTCACGGCGAACACTATCTGCCTTTCCTGCGCAGCGTGGGGGCGACGACCATCGTCAACATCTGGGGGAAGACCATCGCCGAGTACGGCGAAGTGGCCGAACGCCTCGACGCCGAGAGCGACGGGATCGCGGCGCTTGAAATCAACATCTCCTGCCCGAACGTGAAAGCGGGCGGCGTCGCCTTCGGGACCGATCTCGAGCTGGCGCATCAGGTGGTTTCGCTGGTCCGTTCGAAGACGAAGCTGCCGCTCATCACCAAGCTGAGTCCGAATGTGACCCGCATCGCCGATTTCGCGCGGGCGGTGGTGGACGCGGGCAGCAACATGGTTTCGCTCATCAACACGATTCCGGGGATGTCGATCGACATCGAGACCCGGAAGCCGCGCATCGCCAACCGTACCGGCGGATTCTCGGGACCGGCGCTCAAGCCGATCGCGGTCCGAATGGTATGGGATGTGGCGCAGGCGGTGAAGGTGCCGATCATCGGCATGGGGGGGATCATGAACGGCGACGATGCGATTGAATTCTTCCTTGCCGGGGCTTCGGCGGTGGCGGTGGGGACGGCGAATTTCGTCGATCCCTACGCGGCGCCGCGGGTAATCGAGGGGATCGACGCCTACCTCGACAGCCACGGGATAAAAAATATCGCAGAAATCGTCGGTGCGCTGAAGGCGTAGCCTGTCCGCAATCCATACCCGGCACCGGCACCCTGCCGGTCGGGGTGCAGGGGCGAAGCGCCCTGCCCGCCGGAGGCTACCGGCGCGAAGCGAAACAGCTACATAAGCAAAATCGAAGATTTTGCCGCGTAGCGCCGAGGCGGAGTTGACCGAAGAGGTCAACTCGCCGGTCCGCCCGGAAGGGCGGATACTCGCCATATAGAAAACATAGAACGCATTTTTCTCAGAGTTTCCCGGAACTGGAGAGGCTCCGCCTCCGGCGGCCGGGGCGCTTCGCCATTCCCCAAAAAGATCCCACCCTTCGGCCACGGGCCTCGGGTCTTTCGGCCGTTCCGGCCAAAAGCTGCGGGGCTCTTTTCGGGGGCCCCGCTCTCCGGTATTCCGTGCGGCTTCGCCGTACTCGTGCCTGCGAGCAAGGTACTTTTCTTTTTGCCCCAGACCGGCAGGGTGCCGGTGCCGAGAATTTTTTGTCAGTCGCCCACGCGCCAGTCGATGACGTAGCAAAGGTGGTCGTCCGGCCGTTCCGCCAGGTTCCGGTAGGCCCGGGCAATCGCCTCCGGGTTCGCCGGAATCACGCCGGTCAGGAGCGGTGAAATCCGGTACGCTCCCGTCGCGAGGCGGTTCATCGCGCAGACGAGATTGTTGCGGATCGCCACCGAACTCTGCTTCATCTCCCAGCCGGAGCGGAATTGCAGGTTCTTCTCCCAGATGGCTTTAAAGATCGCCGCTTCCGGCGCAGGTTTCGGTTTCACGATCCCGATCATCGAACAAACGCCGTTCTCCGCCAGTATCGACGCGGCGGATTCCAGCGTCGCACCGTTGCAGACGGTGTCGATCACCAGGTCGAACCCGGATTCCCCGGCAAGGACGGCGGATTCGGCAGGGATTCCGCACGCCCCGGCCACCCGGCGCCGGTTCTCCGAGAGATCGACGCCGAGAACATCGGCCCCGGCGAGTCTTGCACTCTGGGCGGCGAGATTCCCCACCGGCCCCAGCCCGATCACCAGCACTTTCGCCGGACGGAGCGCCAGCCCGTTCAACGGATGCAGTCCGATGTTGATGAAACGGAGGAATCCCGCCTCCTCCGGCGCGACGCCCGCCGCCAGCGGCAGCAGCAGCGAATCCGGGCTCAGCGCCCGCACATTGCAGTGCGCCCCCGAACTTTCCGCCAGCGACGGAAACACGAAAACCTCTTTGCCGTCCGCCGCATGTCCGGTCATGATGTAGCCGGGCTGAACCTCCCGCCCCTCCCGAATGCAGAAGAGTTCGGTGCCGGGGCTGACCGTCGAGCAATCGACCGTCAACGGCGTGAACCCCTCCGGCACGTCGAAGGGGACCTCCTGAAACCAGACGTTATCCAGTCCCTCAAACGTCAGCGTCTTGCGAATCATTTCCCTGCCCTTTCCTTCACCAGATTATAAACCGTATCGAGGAGTTTCATCGTCTTGAGACCGTCTTCCAGCGTGGTCAGCCCCGGCTCCTGCCGTCCGCGGCGGACACAGTCGAGGAAATAGGCGATTTCAGTCCCGTAACCCATCTTGACGTTGTTGCTGCCGAACGAGGCGGCCTGCCAGTGTTCGCAATCGCCGTCCGGCGACGGGTCCGGCGGATAACAGTCCAGCGAGTGGAAGGCGTCGGTGAAGATCATCGAACGGTCGGCATAGAAGAGTTCCGTTCCGAACTGCAGATTGCCGTAGCCCGGAGCCACCAGCGTGTGGAGCAGCACCCGGAAACGGCGGCCTTCCCGGTCCCGCAGGCGGATTTCGATGATGATGTTTTCTCCACTCCAGACCACCTCCGGCTCGACCTCCGCGATTTCGCCGAGAAACGACGCGGCCAGGTTGACCGGGTGAACCGCCTGGACCATCAGGTACCGCCAGAGATAGGAGAGGTCGTCGGTGCCGGGCATCCCGTAGATCTCGTCGGAGCGATAGGGGCCGCTGGTGAGATAGCGGACCGTTCCGTAGAGCGGCAGCCCGAGATTCCGGGAATCCGCCAGCGAGCGGACTTTGCGGATCACCCCGCTGTGCCGCATCATGAAGCCGACCTGCCCCATGCCGCCGGTGGCGCGGGCCTTCTCCGCCAGGGCGAGCGCCTGCGCGTAGTTTTCCCCCATCGGTTTCTCGATGAAGAAGGGAATGCCCGCGTCGAGGCAGTACATCCCGGCGTCGAAATGGAGGCGGGGCGGACCGGCGATCAGGACCGCGTCCGGCTTCTCGCGGTCGATCATCTCCCGAAAATCACCGTACCCCTTCTCCGCGCCCTGCCGTTTCGCGCATCCGGCGGGGTCGTCGGCCGCCAATGCGGAAACCGCACGAAGACTCACCCCTTCCGCCGCCCGCAGCGACGGGTAGAGAAAAGAGTTGGCGTGATTTCCGCATCCGACAAAACAGACATTCAGTTTTTTCATGAAAGCTCCTTCAAATCCCTTGACATTGCTTTCATTATACATTATTTTCTTCTCGCCGCCAATGGACGAAAATTCCGGACAAGTGGAGAAAACGGTTGAAATGACGCCTTTCGTCTTTTCCCACCTGATCGAGATCGGGACAAAACACGGGCCGGACTTCACGTTTGAACGACCGGAGGGAGACCCGGACGGGAACTGTCTTTTGATGTGCTTCCGGGCCCCGGTGATGATCCTGACCGCGTCGGGGAAAGAGCGGGCGGAGGCTGGCGACTGCATCGTTCACGATCCCGCGTTCCCGATGTGGCACGCGGCCATCCCGGAACAGCCCGGCGGGTTCAGCAACGATTGGATCTATGTGGCTCCCGCCGTAATGGTTCCGTTTCTCGACGAGCTGGCGATTCCCTGCAACGTCCTGCTGCCGACCGGGAATCCCGGATTGCTGGAAGAGGCTCTGCGCCGGATTCGATCGGAGATGGAGACGGACGACGGCTGTTCGGAGCGGATCATCCGCGACACGATTTTCCGGATGCTCGCGGATGTCCGCCGAAGCGCCCGCAAGTACCGGCAGCAGCGGGACACCATGACCGACGCCGAGCGCCGCCGCTACGCCGAATTCGTCCGGATTCGCGAACGGATTCTCGCCGAACCGGAACGGGAGTACGCGGTCCGCGGACTGGCCGCCATCGCCAATCTCAGCCCGGAACGGTTCGCGGTGCTCTACCGGAAATTCTTCCACGCCTCGCCGCTCGCCGAAATCCTGGAAGCGCGGCTGGTCAAAGCCCGGCGGCTGTTGAAGACAACGACGTTCCAGATCAAGGAGATCGCCGGCGAGTGCGGCTGGCGGGACGAACACTATTTCGCCCGGTTCTTCCGGCAGAAAACCGGCACCACCCCCGGCGAATTCCGCCGCCCCCGCCCGAAATCCGAATCCTGACGCATGCCGCCAAAGCACTGCCGAATCTTTTTTCCATTTTTCTTTCATTCCGTCTTGACATCTGCATCGAACAGCGCCATAATTAATATAGACATCTATACAACACGAGACACGGATTGAAATGACAAAGTTCAGACAGCGCAAATACGAACAGATCGAAACCGAGCTCTCCGAGCAAATCCAGCGCGGACAATTGCCTCCGGGCAGCAAGCTCCCCACGGAACAGGAGATCGCGGCGACTTACGACGTTTCCCGGCTGACGGTCCGGCAGGCGATTGCCGGGCTGATTCATTCCGGCATGGCCTATTCGGTGCAGGGCAAGGGAACCTTCGTCGTCGAGAAGAAATCGGTGGCGAAGGGGGAATTGAGAACCGTGCATTTTCTCAATTCGTCGCTTCATGATTCGCTGGAGAACGATTACTTCAGCGGCCAACTGGTCCTGAACCTTTCAATCGAAGCGACGCGCCGGGGCTACACGCTGGCGATTTCCATGATTCCGCGGCATATGACATTCCACGACTTTCTGCGAAACAACGGATTGCCGCCGACCTTCAACGGCGGCGTCATCCTGGCCAACCTGTCATACAGCGCAGAGGATCTGGAAATTCTGCGGGACAGCCGCATCCCCTATGTCGCACTGCGCAAAGATTCCATGACCGATTCCATCCCCAGCGTCGGCTCGGACTCCTCGGCCGCCATGGAATTGTGCATGAAAACCGTTCTCGGTTATGGTCATCGGGAAATCGGCATGATCAACTGCCCGGCCGGATACTGCGACTTCACCTCCAACCTCGACGTTTTCCGCTCGCGGCTGGAGCAGGCCGGCTGCGTGTTTTGCCCCGGCCGGGTGGCAACCGCGGAGATGACCAGCGAGGCGGACGGCGCCCGGGCCATTCGCAAACTGCTGGAGTGCAACCCGAACCTGACCGCCGCGGTCATATTCGGAGACCGCTCTTCGGCGGGCGCCGTGCGCGAGCTGCTGGAGCTCGGCTACCGAATTCCGGAAGACATCTCGGTGGTCGTTCACGACCGCTACCATTGGCTTGACTCGCTGTTCTCCTTCCGCCTCTCGGGAGCCCAGCAGAACCTTCCCGGAATCGCCGCCGCGCTGATGGATATTCTCGACGGTCAACGGAAAAGCGGAATTGTGGAGCCGCGCCAATTTCTGGTCCCGCCCGACTGGATCAGCGGAAACTCCGCCGGATTTCCGAAAAGTGCATTTCAACTTCAACAGAACGGAGGACGATGACAATGAAACAGGGAGAACAACTCATGCATCGGGGTGCCAGATTCACATTAATCGAACTTTTAGTTGTGATTGCAATCATCGCCATTCTCGCCTCGATGCTCCTGCCCGCCTTGAACCGGGCGCGGGCGAACGCAAAACAGAGCCAATGCCAGAACTCGCTCAAACAGTTGACGACAACCATGGCTCTCTACAGTTCCCAGAGCGACGATTGGAACGTACCGATGAAACTGACCGGCGGAACTGATATGTGGATCGGAAACAAACTGTTCGCCGAACTCTCCGGGGTAAAGCATGACGCCGTCTACGCCAACATATGGAGCAAGAAATTTCTCTGCCCGTCGGTAAACTACCCCGCTCATACCGATAACTGGCCGACCATGGCCGGCCTCGGCGGCGTCTACGGAATGACTTACTGGGGCGCATCCTGGATCGGCAGCGGTACGGACAGCGGCGTCTGGCTGGAAAACCGCGCGGTCAAGATAAACCGGGTCCGCAACCCTTCAACCCGGCTTCTCTTCACCGAAGTCTCCTTCAAATCCAGCATCGGCCGGGCGTCGCCGGCCTACAGGGACCCCCGGACCTACTGGTGGATCAACGGAGAGCTCGACAGCGCCTACTCCCTGGCATTGCGGCATGGCAATAACCGAGTGGTCAACGTCGCCTTCTTCGACGGCCATGTCGCCTCGTGGAATGCGGAACGGGTGATCAAGGAGTCAGCCACCCCCTGGTATCCGTACAATTGAGCCGATAAAGGGAAAGAGGTTATATTGTGAAAACGGGATTTCTTCTCCTGGCGATGTTCCTGGTCGCCGTGACGGTGTCGGGCGGCAAAGTGATTTTGTCCGAGCCATTTCAAACGCAGCAGAACCTGAAGGGCTGGAGGCTGGCTCCGGGCGCTGGAGTCGCCGTCGCGCCGGATGGAAAAAACGCCCTCAAAATCACCTGCGGCGATACGACCGGTAAAAGCATCTTCACCTGCGGTTACCGGTTCGATCCGAAAACGGTGGCAGGGAGGCGACTGACCGTCACCGCCGAGGTGATGCGCGACCTGACTCCGCCATCCGTAAAGTGGCAGGGGGGAAAATTCCAGCTCGCCATCAAAACCCCGGAAAAGCAGGATTGGAAAGGGGTTTACATGGCAAATCCGCAAAGCAGCGGGTGGGAGAAGCTCACCTTGACCGCGGATATTCCGCTCGATGCGGAAACGGTCTCGCTGGACCTTGGCATCCAGAACGCGTCCGGAACCATCTGGTTCCGCAATCTTTCGGTGGAAGCGGGGGATCTCATTCTCCGCCTCGACAGTCAGGCCAACATGGGATTCCGCGACGCCGTCCCCCGCGACGGCAAAGGGGGCTGGTCCGACCAGGGGCCCCAGAACGACGCGGCCAATTTCCAGTTCCGGAGCAAGACGTTCGGCAACGTTCCCTTCGGCATCGCCGACCCCGGTTCCAACGGCGGCAAAGCAATCGCGGTCTTCCAATCATCGCAGCTTCCCGCCGGGCTGGAAGAGGTGAAATTCGATCTTTCGTCGGCGGCGGTCAAGGGCGGCAATCTTTATCTTCTCCATACACTGACCTTCGGCCATGGTTTTAAAGGCGTCGCCGGAACGGTCGAACTCATCGGCAAAAACGGTAAAACGGCGACGCTTCCGGTGCGCGGGGACAAAGATGTCGCCGACTGGTGGGCCCCTTCGCGCAAGGAGAACGCCTTCCCCGCGTCGCTCTGGCAGAACGCCAGCGGCGGAATGGTGGGCCTCTACGTTTCGAAATTCAAAATCCCGGAAGAGGTCGGCGAACTGGCAGCGATCCGTCTCCGCCCGGACGACCCGCGCGTACTCTGGATTCTGGCCGGAGCGACCCTGTCGCAGAACGATTATCCGGCACCCGCGGGAAAACAGCATACGGTCCGGGAGAACGCCGTCTGGAAACCGCTGCCGATTCCGGAAAAACCGGGCGTGATTCCCGGCAGCGCCCTCGACCTCTCCCAAGTAATCAATCAACCGCCGGTCGGCGCCCTCGGGCGGCTGGTCATCGGAGAAAACGGAAACTTCGTCTTCGCGAAACAGCCGGATAAACCGGTCCGTTTCCTCGCGGCCGCCTATCTGCGCGGACTCTTCTCCGAAGCTCACGGATACCCCGCCGAACTGCCGGTCAAGGAGGCCGCGGACGACTTCGTCCGCCAGCTTCGGATGCAGGGGTTCAACATGATCCGCTTCCACTACCTCGACAGCACCATGCTGGAGAAATCCGACACCGACTTCAAGCTCAATCCCGATATCCTGGACCGGTTCGATTACCTCATCGCCAAAATGAAAGAGGCGGGCATCTATGCGAACATCGACGTGATGGCCTCGCGCATCGGCTGGTCGCACGGCTACAGTTGGGAGGCGAAACAGGGGGATAATCGCAATTTCAAACTCGACATCCATTTCCAGCCCGAAGTCAGGGAGAATTGGAAGACCGGATTCCGCACTCTGCTCACCCACGTCAATCCCTACACCGGAACCCGCCTGCTCGACGATCCGGTTCTGGCCATCGCGGTAGCCTACAATGAACAGGAGTTCGGCTGGGGCCGCGAAAACTTCGGCCAGGCGGCGGACGCATGGCGGGCGTTCCTGAAGCATCGCTATGGAACCATCGACGCACTGAAAAAAGCGTGGGGAGAACCCGCCGCCGGATATGCCGATTTCAACGAAATCACTCCGTTCAACGTCGCGCAAATCGCGGAAAATTCGCCGCGGGGCGCCGATCTGGCGCGATTCATCGCCGAGCGCGAAGACGAGCTGGCAAAGTGGTATCAGGAAACCGCCCATGAACTGGGATTCCAGGGATATCTCGCCAGTTACACCATGGCGCAGTCGCTGCGCAATATCATCAGCCGCCGCAACAGCGAATTCATCGCACTCAACACCTATCACTCGCATCCGTTCAACAACGTGATCGACACCGCCGGCGCGATCGAACGCAAAGCGCGCTATGTCCGCGCACTTTTTTCCGTACGCCAATCCGGCAAACCGCTGGTGGCGACCGAGCTCGGCCACGCCTTCTGGAACCCTTACCGCTACGAGGAGGGAATGGTGGCGGGAGCTTACGCCGCGTTCCAGGGAATCGACGGCCTGACTCCGTTCGCGGAAAGCGTGACTGCACAACCTTCGGAGAGACCGATCGCCACATTCGCGCTCCGAAACGACGCCGTCCTCAAATCACAGGAATTCCTGATGGCTCTCCTGTTCCGCCGCGGCGATGTGAAGACAGCCGGGGCCATGATGCGGGTCCGGATCGACCCCGAGGCGGTCTTCGCCGGAAACATGTATTCGGACGCGCTCAACTCCGATCAGGCCATGCTTTCGCTGGTGACCGGTTTCGCCACCGAAATCGGGGAAAACGCGAAGCCGCCTGCCGACGGGGTGGTCATTCCCGCGGCGGGAGGCTCCGCGCTGCTGATCCGCTCCGTCGGGAGCGCCGGCTACACCCAGGCGCAGGAGTCGAAAACGAAAGTGTTCGACTTCAACGACACGCTCGGACAGCTGAAAAAGGCTGGGCTGGTTCCTGCCGGGAATCGGACCGACCATGCGAAGGGCGTCTATGAAAGTTCCACCGGCGAGATCTATCTCGACTCCCCGAAACACTTCATGTCGGTGAACACCCCGCGTTTTCAGGGAATCTGCGGCGAGGCGGGCGCCACGGCGAAACTGAAAGACTTCGAAGTGAAGAAACTCGGTTCCCGCGGCGGCCTTTCCCTGGTTTCTCTTGAAAACGGCAAATCGCTGGCCGACTCCGGCCGGATGGTGCTGGTCTTCGCCACCAATTTGCTGAACAGCGGCATGGTTTTCGAGGACGACACCTACCGGACCTGCCTCAAAAAAGGCGAACTGCCGCTGCTGCTGGAAACCGGAGTCTTCCGCGCCGCCCTGAACAACCGCAACGCGGAAAAGCTGAAGCTTTATGCGCTCGGCCTCGACGGAAAGCGCATCGCCGAACTGCCGCTTGTAAAATCGCCCGGCCGGATTGAATTCGAAGTGGACACCGCAAAAATTCCGAACGGCCCGGCCATCTACTTCGAGCTCGCCGCCGACTGACGGAGCGAGGCTAAAAATAGTTCAGCGGAGAAGGGGCGCGATTTTCTCGGATTGAAGCCGCATCCGGAAAAATTCCCGTACGCGGGCATCCAGTTGCGGATTCATGGCGTGTCCCCACCCGGCGAGCTGGCTCCACTGCCAGGGGAGATCCAGTTCGCGCCCCCGGCGGAAAAACTCCCGGGAGGCTTCGAGACGTTCGTCTTCGACGCCGCAGGCGATGATTCCGGGAGGATAGCTTCGTCCCGGTTCCGGCGGGTCCCACCAGCCGACGCCCAGGGCGCACCAGGCGGCGACCGCTTCCGGTTTCCAGGCCATCAGCCGGGCGGTAAAGTGGCCGCCGCCGGAAAATCCGTGCAGGAACAGCGGCAGCGGGCGGCCGTAGATTTTTTGAATTCCGCCCAGCAGCAGTTGCCCGGAACCGCAGGAGGCGTAATAATACCCGGTCCCGCTCTGCAGGTCGGATTCTTCGGAGGCGAACGACAGGCCGATCAGTCCCAGGTTTTCGTCGGCCGCGTATTTCCGCCACTCCCGGCCGTTGACCAGCGGACGGCCGTTGCCGTTGTAGCCGGGGCAGAGAATAAGGACGCCCCGCTCCTTGCCGGTGGGCGGCAGATACCACAACTCCGCCCGGGTCATATGTTCCGCCGGAGAGAGAGTGAGCCGTTTGGCCGGAAAGAATTCCACCGACAGCCAATGCAGCCCGCCGGAAAGAATCAGGCAGAGGGCGGCAAGAATGCAGAGCAGTTTGACCCGATGCTTCTTCACGGGAGCAGCGCCTCCCTGACGGCTTTTTCATACTCCTGATTCCCCCGCGTCTTCAGCACCCGGGAAAGAATGCCGGGGATGCTTTCAACGGCGTCATTTCCATAGGCGATAACGGGAACCGGATTGCGCTCAAGGGCCCGGGTGATCGACAACTCCGAATACGGAGAATCCAGCGGAACATCAAAGAGCACGATTCGCCGGATTCCGCCTCGTGGAAGCTGCAAGGCGGCAACGACTCCCGGTTGTGCCGCTGGTCCGATGCCGATCAGGAAAACCGGCAGGTCCGGGTGGCTCAGCAAACCGGCAAGTGGTTCCCTCAGGCGTCCAGCTTCTTCCGGAAAATCATCTCCGACCGGAACCACGACCGTTCGGGCTCCGTTTTCCCGGAACAGCCAAAGGAAATCGCGCAGCAGCGGTTCGTTTTCCGATGTCAGAACAATGGCCAGAAGCGTCGACTTCGCCGGAGAGTCCCGGTGGACTTCGCGCCAGGCCGCGGCGAATTGGGCAGAGGGAAGCGGAGTTCCCGCAGAGTCGCGTTCCGGCCACTTCGACGACGGAGGCACCTCCCCGCCGTTGGCGCTTTGCAGCGTGGCGATTCCGGCGAGATAGGAAGTGATCAGCCGGTAAACGACCGGATTCGGGGCATGATGATCCGGGCTTGATATCTTGAAATTGGGCGGGGTCCGCACATCCAGCGCCGAAAGCCCGTGCCCGCGCAATTTTTGCGCATAAACAATCGAGGCGTTTTCGCCGGGGCAGTTCCATGTATTGACGATCAGCCGGGGAATCCGGTCATCCGGCGCGATCCGGTCGAGATACCGGGAGCCGCCGGTCCATGCCGCCGCCGCGATTTTTCCCGGATTGGCGGCGCAAAGCTGCTGCGCCATGCTGCCGCCGGAGGACTCGCCGGTCACCAGCAGTTTGCCGGGCCGGAACCCGAACTTCCCGGCCACCGCCGCCTGCACTTTGAACACCATGTCGTGCCAGCCGGATTCCGGATAGATGAAATATTTCGAACGGTCCTCCGCATCGCCGCGCTCCGCCGGAATCTGCATGGTGAATACCGTGCAGCCCGATTCCCGGGCCAATGTGCGGAGCCATTTCTGCGAACCTGGAATCCGCTTCTCCTCGCCGGTGAAGGGCGCATAGAAAATCATTCGGTCCCCACCGCGGCACGGCTTCCCCGCCTGATCAAGAGGGACAAGACAGCCGACCAGCGCCTCCTTTCCCCAGAAAAAGCCGTCCTTGAAGCGAAATGTCTCGTGAAGGAGCCCATCCTCCACTTTGCTGAAGACGGGGCCTTCCGCCTGCGCCGTCGCTTCGCGAATCCGGCGATATTCCTCCGGAAGCTCCGGCGGGCGTTCTTCGAACCAGTACATGACAAGCCGTCCAATCGCCAATACGGCGAAGGCGGCCAATAGAATGACGAGCTTTTTGTTTTTCAACGGTTTCATCGTATCTTCCCTGTTTTCTCTACCATCGCTGCAAGATCGGTCAGTTCCGACTCCGGCAGAAGGATCACCTCGACCGGTATGTCCCTTCCCTGAATCAACGCCCGGAATTGTTCCGCTTTTTCCGTGCTCTCGCAGGACAAGATCAAAGAAACCGGAACACGGGCTTTTTCCAACCGGATTCGCGGCGAGAGCTCTTCAAACGGCCAGTCGGACGGCGGATCGACGGCGATGACGCCGGCGGGACCGTCCGTGTCGGCCAGCGCAATCGCCTGCATCGCACGCTCTTCGCCGACACCGATCAGGAACGAGTTCGGGGTCTGCCGGGAAAGTTCGGCAAGCATCCGCCGGGCAGCAGGGAGCTCCCCGAATCCGATGTCGATCGGGAGTGTGGCCACGGAGAATCCCCGTTCCGCCAACGGTCGCAGCAGATCGCGGAACTCCCCGCCGGAACCGGAGGCGAGAATGAAAAGAGTCTTCCCGGATTTTGTCCGGGGGGAGAGGATCGTCACCTCCCGTCCGGCCACAGCGACGGTTTTCCAGGAATAGGGCTGCGTCGCATTGACGATGGACCCGTAACCGAGAAGCCCGATGCAGAACACCCCGGCCAACGCCGGAGCGGGCCAGAGATCGAACCGGCTCCGACGAAACTTTTTCGCCCGGAACCCCCACACCAGGAAACCGGCAATCAGCAGCAGGAGCGCGCCGAGAACGGCGAGAATGCTCGGGAAATAATAGCAGGTGGTGAAACCTCCGGCGACCAGATATCCGGCCAGAGCGGCAAGAGCATAGAGCAGGAGCGTATTCCGGGTGGCGAGCCAGAGCCGGAACCCATATTGAAGCAGCAGACACAGGATCAAAAGAGCGGCGAACAGGGCGAAGATACCGTACATCGCAGCGAAGGTGAGGACATCGCTGATGAGGGAATAGTAGTTTTCATTGAGCCAGAGCGGCTGGTAATACCGGGTGTAATATGCGCCCGGTTCCGACGTTCCAGCGGCCCAGTGACCGGCGATGACTCCGGTCCCGTAATGCCAGAGGATAAAGCGGTTGCGGATGGAGCCGTCGCCGAGGTCTCCCGCCGACCGGATGCGGGAGGGCCCGTCGCCGGTCAGCAGCACGATCGCAAGAAAAATCACAGGGAGCGCCCAGCTCCACCGCCTGCGGCAGCAGCACGCGGCGGCGGTCAGCGCCGCGAAGCAGGCCAGGTATCCGCCGCGCGAATAGGTGACGGCAATCATGAGAAACTGGAGCAGGACGGCGACGCCGAGAAATCCGGCGCCGATTTTCGGCAGAACGCCCCGGCGGCTGACCAAAAGCAGAAACACTCCGGCCGTCAGCAGCGCGGTGACGACCAGAAAAGCCGCGCAGACGTTCGGAGAAAAAAAAGCGAACTGGAGCCGCTCATTTCCAAGATAATGATACATGAGATTTATGCTTGTATAAAAACAATCATGTGAACTTTAAAAGAATTTTCATCAGAAATGCACCAAATGCCACATCAGAAATGCCATCATCAGGAAAAATACACCCATAAGCAATTTACTGCAAATAACCTGACGCTTGCTCCATTGGATAAAAGCCATTGCGGATGTCCCGCGGTAGGCGAAATAAAATATGACCAGCAAAGGAACGATGAACATAAAATTATAAAGCAGTAAGTAAAAGAACCAGATCCCGAACCCTTTTTCTCTCATCAGAAAAATCAATGTCGGCAGGTAGATTTGCCCGGTGCAGACACTTTCGATGACTGTGACAATGATTGCCGTTGCAAAAATGCCGGGCAGCAAATATCGGTATTCCAGCCCCCGGCGCATCAATCTGTGAATTTTCTGTTTCAGCGGAGCCGGGAGCTGCAGCAATATCCGATCCGCTTTTTTACTTCGCTGATAACGAAAGGCATCGATAAACGAGATCACCGCGAAGACCATTACCATCGCCAATGCGGCATACTCCAAGACGGTGCGAATGTACTCGAACTTCGATAATTTCTGAAGAAATGAGATCAGCCCGAATCCGATAGCCAGATAGCTAAGGAAGCATGCGAAACAATAAACGGCCCCGACAACCAGGATTTTGCGCCCGGTGACCCGCATCATGGCCAACAAAGAAATAAAGAAAATAAGCGCGGCAAACACACAAGGATTGATTCCGTCAATCAGTCCGGCAAGAGCAATGGCCATGTAACTGAACTTTCGGAAACGATTTGAAAGTAATTCCGCGCCCTGCGCGTCATCTATCGCAAAATGAGAGTTCGGATGCGATGTTGCGAGTTCGATTTCAGAAAAAAGCCGGGCCCGGATCTCCTTTACTCCGGCCAAAATGGACTCAAAATTCACCACCATATAAACCGGTTCATTCGAAGTACACTGAAAAGCCTCCTGATACTGCACGAGACGCATGTAATTCTTGGAATCGGCCAAATCGCAGAAGGTCAAAGTGTATTTGCCATCATATTTTTTTTCCAAATCCGGCAATATCTCGCGTTTCACAATATCGCATTGCCCGCACCCCTGATTAAAAAATAATTCGACTTGTACCGGAGCTATTTTCCCCTCGACATTCCATACCGATGCAATTGTCAACAATAACAGGATTTTTTTTATATACATTACTTATCCTTCATTGGATATATTCAATTGGCTTTCTGTTTTTTTATGCTTGATCAGGTAATTATTTATAACGAGGGCAATGATTGCCAGTAATAGAAGCAAGCTGGAAAATTCGACGGGATTCCAGTCCGTAATATTCATCAGTATTTCACTCAATGACTGGCAATGACAAGTCGGCTGGGATGTTGCTATCGTTAAGGAAAATTGCAATAACAGGAAAAAGATTGAAAACAAAAGAGACAAAACAAGTAATTTTCTATTGAATTTGCAGTTCAACAGCAAAATTCCGATATTAATGCCGAATCCAAATATAACTAGAATAATTGCACAGGCGAATAAATATGACACTTTTTCTTTTTGGATAACGATTTTTAAAAGAGAAAATTTCTGAACTAAATTCAAAATACAATATAAATAAATGCCCCCTTGAATGAAAATAAGAATATTCAAGAACTTTCTGATATTTTTATTCATTTACAGTCTCTTCTAATTGCAATCCGCACATTCGCCATTCATTGTATCCCTGAAGATATACTTTTATATTCTTTAAATTGCAATGCTCCAACCGGTCAATGAAACGATCAATTTCATCACTCTGAATATGGGTTTGGGCATAAATGATTATATTGGGGCTTGACTTGAGGCGTTGCAATAGTTGTGAGGAGGGGGTATTCAATTGTTCGAGGGTGATGTTAACCGCTCCTGGAATGTGATTTAATTGATATGCGCTATTGGGGCGAATATCGACTATCAGTGAACCCGGAAAACGTTTTAATAAAATGACATCAGCCAAATTAATTTTCAGATAAGACTGCTTGGAAATCGGCAATTCCGGGTTATCGACAACAGGATTTTCCAGCTTTGTGTTTTGAAAAGATAAAAGGCACACAAGCCCCGTGATAACAGAACTGGCAACAAAATGCATTTCTTTTTTTTTAAGCATATAAAAGTCGCAGATTTTGTGTAATTTAGGATATTACACAAAACTGCGATTCGAAATAAGGGTTATTTACTCAGTGCAAAGATCAAGACAACGACTCCATGCGGCATCGCATCTCTCATTTGTCAGATTGGGCATTGACGGACTGCCTACCATTGTCAAGCAATAATTATGATTGCTGTGACATTGATTTTCACAAGCCGTTCCGGCGTAGGCCGAGGCAACCGTTGCCGATGCCACAAATAAAACTAGCAGGTTCTTCACAATACGACTCCTTCATTTTTTGACTTTTACTACAATTACTATCGCCAGAATGACAATAGCAAATCCAGCAAGAAAATAAGAAATCAAGTTAGAATTATCCCAAAATTTTTCAGACAGGGTATTGATATTAATATAATTAGTGTTAGTTTGCTTTGCGGACGAATGCGAATTGTTCTTGATATACTCAGGAGCCGCCTGCTCTGTATTTTTACTTAAAACCTCAATGCTTTCTTTTCTTGAATAAACAGGTTGTATTGTCATATTTGGCGGAAGATCAAATTCCGAATCCTTAATACTCGGATTTATTGAGACATCTCTGAAGCTTATTTCTCCTAACAGTTTGCCGTTCGGATTGAAAACTTTGGTCGCATAGATAAACTTATCTTTCTCTCCGATATAAAATTCCATGATGCTGGGGAAAGCTTCTTTGAATGCTTTTCTATTGCACCATGCGGGGACAGGATCGAAATTTTTGTTGGCAAATTTTTGGTAAATGGGATAGTAAGACTCCTTAAACGACACTTTTTTTTGAACTAAATAACAGGTAATCCCGTTAAGCACCGCTTGCTGCATGATGTAAGTAGCATATTGGTCATAAATATAATACCATTCCCATGGCTGAACCTCGTGATAATTATATTTGACAGCGTTCTTATCGGAGATAAAGGAAATATAGAATGTTCCATATTTATTTGTTAAATTAATCGATTTTTTCGATTTCTTTGATTGGGCAGGTTCTGTCTCTGACTTGTAATAAACGCTTCCGTCTTCATTTTTTCGTTGAATGATTAAAATATTAAATTCACCATCATTCTGCATTGCTTTAAATGTTCTGTTTTTCTGTAACTGCAATGCCTGATTCAACAGATTCCGAGCATATTCGGAGTCCGAGACCGCATAAATATTGCTCATATAAAAAATGATCCAATAGCTACACGACAATACCGTAAAAAAATGCTTCATCCCCTTACATCCACCGTCTTTTTAAAAATAGCGTTTTAGGTCGTCGAAATTACCATTTATTTTGCTTATATTCAACTATACCTAACTTTAAATAAAATGCAAGTGAAAATTTTAAAAAAAACATATAAATTAATAAAAAATGTAATTTTTATTAGAATACAGGATGGCGACGCCGAGGAATCCGGCGCCGATTTTCAGCAGAACGCCCCGGCGGCTGACCAGAAGCAAAAAGACTCCGGCCGTCAGCAGCGCGGTGACGACCAGAAAAGCCGCGCACGTTCGGAGAAAAAAAAGCGAACTGGAGCCGCTCATTTCCAAGATAATGATACATGAGATTTATGCTTGTATAAAAACAATCATGTGAACGTTAAAAGAACTTTCATCAGAAATGCACCAAATGCCACATCAGAAATGCCATCATCAGGAAAAATACACCCATAAGCAATCTTTCCTGTTTAACGTTGCCTGACCTTCAAGATAACAGCCGCCAAAATGGCTAGAACCGCGATTATGATCCCACCCCATACTCCAACATCTACCATCCTTGAAAAATTACGATCAAACCAACTTCCAAGAGATGAGCAAAAACGATTCCACCAAGACTCGGACTCCACATGCTTCATGTTCTTCAGAACAGCTTCTTCAACCTCATGGGAAGTTGCTTTTGCATATTCATCAATTGAATTAGCTACTTTTACCTTTGACCTCGGTAGTTTAAATAAATCAGGCGACATCTCTGGATTCAATACCAGATTTGAAAATTGTGTTCTACCAATCAATTTTCCATTTCGGTTATAAGATGCAATTTCACGGGGGAATAAATCATCTTTTCCTACCAGCATGATTTCAAGCATTGGGAAGCATCCATCGACATCGGCATCTCTCTGCAATTCATCCGGTAAGGCATCGATATAAGCTTCCATGGCCGCTTGATTTAATGCGATTTTCCTTGTTATTTTATAACACGGAATTCCTTCGAAATTCTGGTCGGCAAGCGTGTATGTGATAATCAGCCCATTTTCACTCATTGGTTTCCGGCCAAATTGATAATTCAACTTTATTACACTATCTTTAGAAATCTGAAATCGTCCATCTTCATTGCTAATGATCAGAAAAGGATTGAAGGGATTTCCGACACTGGCCGGTTCTATGACAACTTCCTGCCTGGTTCGTACAATGCCATCTGGAGAAACTTGCTGATAGGTCGAACTGGTCATTTTGGTCTTTTCATCGACGGCCGTGACGGATTGACTGCTGTAATTAGTCGTTGTCAGATTCTTTCGTGCGTCCCTATAAACCTGCTCTGCCTTTGACGGCGCCGACCAAGCTGTTGCAGCCATAAAAACAATATTCATCAGCACCAAATATCTACATAATCTATTAGCAATAAACATGATAAAATCCAATATAACTGTCAATGCGATAATCTAAAACGATAAATCTTCCGATGAAAAATACATCAATATAAAAGATCGCTTTCCGTGCTAATTAAAGGTGCGACTTCAAATAAGGTGACCCTCTGATCAATTTATCCATCGAATTATGAGTTCTGAAAAACATGACCCATTGCAGTAATATCATAATATCACATTCATAAAGCCTGCATTCTATGGATAATCGATTTACCATGATTTCTTTTATATTCAACTATACCGAACTTTAAAAAAAATACAAGCAAAAATTATAAAAAAATAGATAAATTAATTGAAATAATATTTTATATTAGAATATATGACGGCGATCATGAGGAACTGAAACAGGATGGCGAAGCCGAGAAATCCGGCGCCGATTTTCGGCAGAACGCCCCGGCGGCTGACCAAAAACAGAAACACTTCGGCCGTCAGCAGCACGGTGACGACCAGAAAAGCCGCGCAGACGTTCGGAGAAAAAACGCGAACTGGAGCCGCGCATTTCCCAAATAATGATACATATCAGAAATATAACGCCTTTCCTTTCGTCCGCCCAATCTCCGGCTGCCGCCTGGCGCCGAAAACGACAACCGGCTGCCTGAATCCAATTCCCCTGCCATCCCACCCGCATCATTTACTGATTCCGTCTTTTGGCGCGAATTTTCAATATAATCGCCAGAACCGCGGCGGCGATTGCCAGGCAGAACGTGATTTTTCCACCCCAGGTGAAAATCGAATCGATATTGCGCTCGAAAAATTGCCCGATGCGGTCTCCCTGCCGTTGAAACCAGCCGGGATCGGCGGGAATATTATCTTCAAAATACCGGGCGCGCACTTGTTCCAGCTCTTTCTTTTCATGCATTTTCACTTTCCGGGGCAAATCGAAGATTCCGGATGGAAATTTCGATTCAAATTGAATATCTTCAAACTCATAGCGATATGCCATTTTGCCATCCGGAGTAAACGCCTCCCAGGCATAGATGAACCGGTCGGGACGGACATAATATTTTCGCACCGCAAGAAACTCTTTGCGGTCGATTCCCGGGGGAACCGATGAAAAGCGCAATGTAGATACGATATTTCCATCCGGTGATTTGCTTTCCGTCACCGTCAGCCCGGGCTCTGCGTCGAGAACAAGGTAAGGAGGAATCCCGAACCACGGAAACGTGTTCTTTACTGCATGCGATCCGTAAATCCAAAACGAGCCCTCCCGGTTGACAAGCTGAGAGAAAACGACTTCCGGATGCTCTTTGCTCCTGATTTTATCGAGCCGGCTGAGAGGAAGCCTGCGCCCTGCAACAGATTGCTGATACACCTGATAATGGGATTTGAATTCTCCCTGGACGGCTTTCAGCGAGGCGGTGAACGACGACGCCACGGTATGGTCCAGCACACTCTGCAGCCGGCGAATCGCCGCAGTATCATTGGCCCGGGATACCTGCCGCTCCAGGGAACGGTCAAGCTTTCGCTCTTCGGAAAAGACGCCGGAGGGCAGCTGAAATGCATCCTTACTCAACGATGGCTTGAAATCGACAGAACCGAAATCGAATTTCTCCACGGATTCATTCTGGTCATTAAAAACTTCATACCCTCGGATGAACGGTCGATCCCGGTCGATCCAATAGGTAACAGCGATCTTGTTGTCGGGCGGCAATTTCACTTCAACGCGAAATTCCGCGCAAGGCGTCTTGTTGAAATCGCGATTCTTAATACTGATGTGCGTGATCCAGCTGAAATCATATTTGGGCAGCCAATCCAGACCGGAGATCGGACTGCGAACGGCTCTTTTCCCGACGATGACAAAGAATCCTTTGGGGTTCCATCGGCTGCTTTGATCAATGGCCTCCGGGTTGTCAAAATCCGGACGACCGACTTTCAAAACATCCTGCCGCCGAAAAACGAAACCGTTCGCGGAATCGTTCCATTGATAACGAACCACCTTATCATCCCGCACTGCGATGAAATCAGCATGATCCGTCGCCGTGTAAGCTTCGCGCAGTCTTTCCACATCTTCCGTCAATCCGGCCCGAACCGGAAGCACCATCCCCCACACGAAGAAAGACAATCCAATGATATGGATGCGGGGATGCATCCATTTCTTCATAATCACGACCAGGACGACTGCAAGAATGGCGATCCAGAGAGCAATCCGGCTTCCCCACACAAGGAAGAGATCCGTGTTGTCCGACAGGAATTCCGCAACTCCCTGGTGTGCACTCCGCCCCTGTTCAAATATGGTCTTACCGAATTCAATCTGCAATATTCCATATTCGGATAACGTTTTCACTTTGGAGTCGGGCAATTCAAAAATTTTCGGGTCCAATTTTTCTTTCAAAGAAACATTGCCCCAATTGTTATAGCCGACCTCTTTTCCCTGCCGGTTATACTCTTTAGTGAGAAAAATGAAAGGATGACGAGCGTCTTTGGCGAACCATATTTCCATCGCAGCCAAAAAAGAATCCTCTCTTCCGGTAACCCGCTCCAGGGGACAACCGGTAAAAGCCGCAATATCCCGGTCCGTTCCCGGAATTTTGACAACCACTTTGTAACAGGCGATCCCTTGGCTGGACGTGGAGCTCAAGGAATATCTGGTTCCGGAATAATTGCAGAATTGATCCACCAATCCGTTGCATATGGTGAATCCATAATCTTCGTCCACATGAAGAACCTGATTCCCGATCACTTCGTGCTGAGCATTTTCCGCCCACTGAAAAATGCCGGACCCGGAGCGATACAAAATCACCTTGGTCAGGTTTCCCGGCAGATTGCTTTCCGCCCGGACGAACATCTCGTCACCGACCGGAGCCATATAGAGTCGATCGAAGCGACTGCCCAGGGACTGCCACTTTTCCGTCGTCAACGTCGCTTTTTTGCTATAGGCATTGGCTGCCAGCAGCAAGTTGCGAATATCGTCGGAACCATTCCCATAAGCAGAGGCCGTTATGATGATGAAAATAAAACCGACGATCCTTTTCCCTGTGCTGATCAAACTCATTTCAGGAATTATCCTTCTTCCATTTTTCCGCAATATGTTCCACTCTCAATCATACAATACTCCGGAAACTTTCTTTTCAAAATCATTTTATCTGCATCACATTGAAAAAAAACGCATCTGTTTTACTGTTTCCTTCGTTCACGGCCGGAGCGAAAGAGAGAACGCCATTTCAGCAGACTTCCCGCAGCTTGCCCCCTGACGCTGCCGATCGGTCTTTCGCCCGCTAAAATTCATCTTCGCGGCGTTTCGGCGTTTTTTGAAGAGCTTCTAACTTGGCACTAACACAACGCTAACAGTTCGGGGTTACCTTTATATGCATGAAGCCCGGGGATGAATATTCGGTGGTTCTCCGGGGCAATACTAAACCATGGAGTGTATATGAAGAAGAATCTGTTCCGAACGCTCGCAGCTCTTTCGCTGTCGCTGCCGCTCGTCGCTTCCGCCGCCGACCTCACGCTCAGCGGCGCGGGAGCCTCGTTCCCCGCCCCGGTCTACCGGGTCTGGACCTACAACTACGGCGAATCGACCGGCAAGAAAGTCGAAGTCGCCTACCAGAGCATCGGCTCCGGCGCCGGCATCAACCAGATCAAGGACAAAACCGTCGATTTTGCCGGTTCCGACAATCCGCTGACCAAGGAAGAGCTCGACAAGGCCGGCCTGATCCAATTCCCGATGCTCACCGGCGGCGTGGTCGTGGTGGCCAACCTCCGCGGCGTCGAACCGAACTCGCTCAAGCTTGACCAGCCGACGCTGGCCGGAATCTTCCTCGGTACGATCACCACCTGGAACGATCCGGCGATTCAGGCGCTCAATCCCGATACGAAGCTGCCGAACATCCGCATCACCGTCGTCCATCGCTCCGACAGCTCGGGCACCAGCTTCATCTTCACCAACTACCTCGCCAAGATCTCCAGGGAGTGGGCCGACAAAGTCGGTTTCGGTCCGGCGGTGAACTGGCCGGTCGGCATCGGCGGGCAGAAGAACCCCGGCGTCTGCAACAACGTCGCGCGCATCAACGGCTCGATCGGCTACACCGAATACACCTACGCGGTGGAAGGCAAAATCTCGATGGTTTCGCTCAAGAACCAGGCGGGCAAATTCGTCGCCCCGACGCCGGAGACGTTCAGCGCGTCCGGAGCCCACGCCGACTGGAAGAACGCCCCCGGATTCTACATGGTACTCACCGACCAGCCCGGCGACGACAGCTGGCCGATCACCGGTCTTACCTACATCCTCATCTACAAGAACCAGCCCGACGCCAACAAGGCTGCCGGAATGCTCAAGTACTTCAACTGGTGCTACACCACCGGCGCGACCGCGGCCCTCAAACTCCACTACGTGCCGCTGGCCGACGAAGTCGTCAAGCAGGTCCACGCCGCGTGGGACAAGGAAGTCAGCTCGGGAGGCGCCCCGGTCAAGTACTGAGGGTAAAAATCCGGAACGATCATGACCAACATTCCTCGTAAATCCATCATCAATCCGGCCTGTTCCGACCGGCTGTTCCGGATCGCCGCGGCGGGGAGCGCGTTCCTCGTGCTCGCACTCCTCGCCGGGCTGCTCCTTCAGCTCGGCATCGGCTCGGCTCCCGCCTGGCGGGAGTTCGGGTTCGGATTCCTGATCGGAACCGGGTGGGACCCGGTTGCGAACGTCTATGGCGCGCTGCCCGCCATTGTCGGCACGCTGCTGACCACCGCGATCGCGCTGATCCTGGCGATCCCCCCGGCCTTCGTCACCGCGCTCTGGCTGGTCGACGCGCCCCCCGGAATCGGCGAGATTCTGAGCCAGGCGCTCGACCTGCTGGCCGCGATCCCCAGCGTGATCTACGGCATGTGGGGACTCTTCGTCCTCGTGCCGGTCATGCAGAACTACGTGCAGCCGTTTCTGTCGGAAACGCTCAAGCTCGGGAAAATCCCGTTCTTCGGCGAATACGGCAACGGCTTCGGCTATCTGACCGCCAGTTTGATTCTCGCGCTGATGATCCTGCCCTACATGTCGGCGGTCATGCGCAACGTCTTCCGGATGACCCCCTCCATGCTGCGCGAATCCGCGTTCGGCATCGGCTGCACCCGCTGGGAGACCGCCAAAGACATCGTGATGCGGTACGGCATCCGCGGACTGCTGGGCGGCATCTTCATCGGACTCGGCCGCGCCCTCGGCGAAACCATGGCCGTCCTCTTCGTCATCGGCAACGTCATGGAACTGCCGGACAATCTTTACGCAAGCGGCACCACCATCGCCGCGACGCTCGCCAACAACTTCGCGGAGGCGAACGGCATCATGCGCGCCGTGCTGTTCGCACTGGGGTTGATCCTGCTGCTCCTCTCGCTCGGCGTACAGGTGCTCGCCCAGTATTATCTCGCCATGACCGGCGCCGCGAGAGGAGAGAAATAACATGACCGCCATCGCACCGGAAAAACGACGCGGCCTCTTCCGCCGCAAACTGGTGGACCGCACCGTGGGGCTCCTCTCCATCCTCGCGCTGTCCATCGCCGTGGCCGGCATGGTCTGGATTCTCTGGGTCGTCCTGGCGCGCGGCGCCTCGGTGATCTCGTTGTCCTTCTTCACGGAACCTTCGAAGCCCTACGGGGCTCCCGACGGCGGCATCGCCAACGCGCTGCTCGGGACGATCGAGATCACCGTGGGCGCGATTCTGATCGGCGTCCCCCCCGCCCTGCTCGGAGGGATCTACCTGGCCGAATTCGGGAAAGGAACGAAACTCGGAAACGCGATCCGTTTCTCCGCCAACGTCATGATGGGCATGCCCTCGGTCGTGGTCGGGCTTTTCATCTACGCGATCCTGGTGATTCCGATGCACGGCCCCTCGGGGTTTGCCGGCTCGGCGGCGCTGGCGGTGCTGATGTTTCCGGTCGTGCTGCGCACCACCGAGGACATGTTGCTCATGGTGCCGGACGCGCTTCGCGAATCGGCCCTGGCCCTCGGCTGCAGCCGCGCCCGCACCGCAGTGCGCATCATCTGCCGCAGCGCCCGCAGCGGACTGGTGACCGGCATCATGCTCGCCATCGCCCGCGTCGCGGGGGAAACCGCGCCATTGCTGTTCACCGCAATGTGGAGCGACGCCTGGCCGAAGCACTACTTTTCCGAGCCGACGGCGAACCTGCCCGTGCTCGTCACCGAATATGCGACGAATTCCCCGTTCGAGGAACAGCATGCCGCCGGATGGGGCGCCGCGCTCGTCGTGACGCTGCTGGTTCTGCTGCTGAACATCTCGACCCGGATCATCTTCAAGGAGAGACATAATGGACGTTGAGGAGAAAATCAAGATTTCCGTCCGCAATCTGGACTTCTTTTACGCCGGAGGACACCAGGCGCTGTTCGGCAACTGCCTCGAAATTCCGGCCAACCGGATCACCGCCGTCATCGGCCCCTCCGGTTGCGGCAAGTCGACCCATCTGCGGGTCTACAACCGGATTTTCGAGCTCTACCGCGGCCAGAGCGCCACAGGCGAGGTCCGGATCGACGGAGAGAACATCCTCGCGCCCGAGGTCGATGTGCTGGAACTCCGCCGCAAGGTGGGCATGATCTTCCAGAAGCCGACGCCGTTTCCGATGTCGGTGTTCGACAACGTCGCGTATCCGATGCGGCTCCATTTCAAGCTTTCCAAGAGCGAAATCGCCGACCGGGTCGAAAACGCGCTCCGCGGCGCTTCGCTCTGGGAGGAGGTCAAGGACAAGCTGAAAAAGTCCGGACTCGCCCTCTCCGGCGGCCAGCAGCAGCGGCTCTGCATCGCCCGCGCCATCGCCGCCGAACCCGAGATCCTGCTGATGGACGAGCCGACCAGCGCCGTCGACCCGGTCGCCACGCTTAAGATCGAGGATCTGGTGCTTCAGCTGCGCGAGCGGTTCACCGTGGTGATCGTCACCCACAACATGCAGCAGGCGTCGCGTATTTCGGACTACACCGCTTTCTTCTACAAGGGAGAAATCATCGAGTTCGACAAAACCGAGAAAATCTTCACAAATCCGTCCTGCAAAAAGACGGAAGAATACATCACCGGACGTTTCGGATGAGGAGGCCATCATGAGAGAACAACTGGAAAAAGAGATTTCCCGGCTCAAGCGGATGGTGAGCAGCCTCGCCGCCGCCGTCGAGACGGCGGTCCGGCAGGCGGTCGCCGCCGCCGCCGAACCGAACAGCGAAATGGCTGCCGCCGTCATCGCCCGCGACGACGCGATCGACCGCACCGAAATCACCATCGAGGAGGAGTGCCTGAAGATTCTGGCGCTCCACCAGCCGGTCGCCGGCGATCTTCGCTATATCATCACCATCCTCAAGGTCAACAACGAGCTCGAACGCATCGGCGACCTCGCGGTCAACATCGCGCGCCATACGCTCGACTCCGCCGAACACACCCGGCGGGAACCGGCCGAGGTGATCGATTTCAGCGAGCAGATGCAGCTGGTCCGGCAGATGCTGAAACGCGCCCTCGACGCGCTGGTTTCGCGCAACTGTCTCGACGCCAACGAAGTGATGCGTATGGACGCGGAAGTCGACGCGATCAACAAGCAGGTGATCGAACGGGCGATGGCGCTGATCGCCAAGCACCCGGAAGATGTCGCCTATTACGTCGACGCGATGTTCATCTCCCGCCATCTCGAGCGGATCGGCGACTGCACGACGAACATCTGCGAAGATGTGATCTACCTCGAACTCGGCCGCATTGTCCGCCACTCGCGCCTCGACGCCGGCACCGATCTCGAGCTCAGCGACAGCGCCGGAGAATAAGCGGAATAGAAACCACCCCTTGCCGGCACCAAACGCCGGGCAAGGGGTTCTGTTTTATTCGGCCACGCCTTCCGCCGCCGCGTTTCCGATCGGGGGTTCCGGCACGTCCGTCGCCGGCATCGGCGCCCGGTAAGCCGAGTCGCCGCCGTATTTGAGGTAGTAGCGGAAGACCCGGAACAGCGAAAACAACCCGAACGACCCGATCACCGCGTTGATGATGAACACATAGACATACTGGTGGTTCAGCAGGTCGAGGATGGTTCCCACCATCGGGGCGAGCATCACCGAGGCGACGGCCATCGTCATCTGCAGCGCCGAGTTGAACTGCGCATAGAGCGGCCGCGGGAACAGCCGCTGGGTGTAGGAAGCCATCAGCGTGTTGAACGCCATGATGACCTGCTCGTGCAGCGCAAAGAAGATGATGAAGGTCGTGATGTTGTGAATCGACAGCCAGGCGGTAACCTGAACGACCAGCAGCAGCGACATGCTGGCGATGCCCATCCGGATCGGATGAAACTTGTCCGAGAGAAAGCCGAGGCCGAAGCTGAGCAGCACGGCGACCAGGAAGATGCACGCGGTGATCTTGCCGAACGTCCCCATATTCAACCCGAGACTCTTCACGTAAAAAATGACGAACGTATTGAGCGGCAGCACCGACAGCGAACAACAGACCTGCGCGGCGATGACCCAGCGGTAATAGGGAAGCGAATAGCATTCGCGGAAATAGGTCCGGATCGCGCCGGAGAAATTTTTCGGTTTCCCGCTCGCCGTTTCGTCGGGAGGCGCGGGATAGTTCCCCTCCCTGACCTTGAGGCAGATCGAGTAGAGCCCGACAAAGTAGAAGATTCCGAGGAAAACGAAGATCGGCATCGAATGCGTCTCCGCGTATCCGAGCAGCCCGGCGTTGAACACCATCGCGCAGATCAAACTGATCGCCCGGAACATCGCCAGGAACCGTCCGAGCAGCGCCGTCGGCACCACGTCGTTGGCCAGTGCGACGAAGATCGCGTTGGTCAGCGTCGTCCCGAAGTCGAGGATGATCCAGAAGAAGCCGAACACCAGCAGCGAGGCGAGATGGACCGAAAATCCGGTCTCTCCCGCCAGCCATTTCCCGAGCATCGGCGTGAATCCGAGCCCGACCAGGCCGATCACCACGAACGGGGTGATCCTGGCCAGGAACGGAATCCGGCGGCCCCATCTGCTGCGGTACCGGTCCGACCGGTAGCTGATGATCGGCATCAGGAAGATGTTGGTGAAACACGGGAACGAGACCATCAGGATCGTATAGGTGAAGTCCGAAATCCCGAACGATTTCACCATCAGCCCGGCGACATATCCGACGGAACGCTCCTTGAGCCCCCAGGCGAAATCGCCCCAGAGCAGCCAGAGGAACAGCGTGGCGATTCCGGCCGTGGTGTAGGTCAGCGTGCCCGCCTGCCAGATTTTCGGCTTCTTCGTTTCCTCCTGCGCAATCATCGGGTCGCGGCCTGTCCGTTTCCGGGAATGAATTCCACCGAGTAGCTCACCTTGCCGGAGGCGGGAGCGACGGTTTCGAACCACACCACCCGGGCATTTCCGTTCTTCGCCTCGTACTCCTTGCGGAAACTGTCCGCCAGGGCATTGCACCACTTGATTTCCGCGCCGCCGGGCAGCTCCGCTTTGACCTGCATGAACTTGCCTTTGGAAGTCATCAATATGGAGTTCGCCCCGCCGTCGGCAAGATCGGTTTTGGTGCAGAACTGGAAGATGACTTTCGCCCCCGGCTTCAACCCGGTCAGCGTGTCGGTGAAACGAATCTGCCGCGGGGTGAAATCGACCGAGCGCACGACGCTCTTCGCGTTGGCGTAGAGACTTGAAAGTTCGACGTCGAGCGAGCAATTGCCATTCGGATTCGTCTTCACATTTTCCATGGTGGCGAACCCGGTGACCAGCTGCGGATCGTTGTCGATTCGGATAATGCTGTGCCCGAGCGGCCCGTACCGGAAGAGCTTCCAGCGGTCGCTGTCCTGCTCGGTTCCCCACAGGTTCAGCCCAAGTTTTTCGATATTGATGTACCGCTCGTTGCCCAGCTCCTGGACGAAGTAGACGCCTTCGGATTCGATCACGAAACTGCCCGCATCCATATGGGCGTGGGAGAGTTTGGCGCCGCCGCCCTTGATGCCGAGGTAGAGCGCGTCCGGCGTCCACGCGGTGCGGCACAGGAAGATCGGCAGCGTCGCGCCTTTTCCGCTCCAGTACTGAATCGCCGGGGGCGGGGCGTTCCCGATGCTTTGATCCATGTAGAGCATGGAGAGTTGGATCTGTTGGGCGTTCACCAGCCGCCCGTCCTTCGGTTTCTGCCGGGCGAACCAGAGCAGCCGCTCCCGCGAACGCGGGCAGAAGAAGACGTTGCCGGGATACTGTGCCGCCAGATAGAAGTTGGCGAAAGTCGGAACGCACTCGTTCATCCCGTCCGCGTAATGGTAGGTGTTGCCGGAAGGGGTCAGGGCGCTGGCGAGGTAGACGCCGGTGGTCTTCCAGCCGGGAACTTCGCTCAGGCCGAAATCGGTTCCGAACGCGTGTTTCAGGAGGGCGATGAGGATGCAGTTGTACCCGGTACCGTAATCCCAGTAGCTCGGCCCTTCCGGATACCCCCCGTTCGGAGAGTAGGAGATTTTCATCACGGTCGGGACGTTGACGACGGCGCGGTGGATCAGTTCGGCGCAGAGCTTCGGCTCGGCGTCGGCGCAAATCAGCGCCGCCGCGGTCATGCCGCCGTAACAGACCTGGGTCCAGTTGTTGGTTCCCAACGGCCACCCCTCTTTGACGGCGAGCGCGGGCTTGATGCCCTTCTCCACCATCGCCGCGACCAGGATGCGGCGCTGTTCCGGAGTCAGGAAGTCGTAGAGATAGTCATAGCCGATGGCCAGCCCCAGCGCCATGGTCGAGGTGTCGAGGAAGTGCTTGGGGTTCCAGTCCGGAAACGCCGCCGCGTTCATGATCTCTTCGACCGCGCGGCGGGCGTACTTCTCGTCGCCGGTGAATTTCCAGGCGAAGGCGAGCGTCAGCGTCCGATCGAGGACGGCGCGGGAGACATCCAGCAGCCGGACGCCTTCGAGCTTATATTCGGCGAGCGGCAAAGTCAGGATGTAGTCGGCGTTTTTCATCGTCAACTCTTTGCCCGGCTTGAACGCGAAGCAATCCTGCGCTTTTTCCGGAGTCCATTGCGCGAAGTCGACGAAGAGCCGTCCCCGGGACGGGAGTTTTTTCAGCATGGCTTCCACGACGGAACGCGAAACGCCGGCCGGGTTCTGGGCAGTTGCGGCAAAGCATCCGCAGCAGAGCAGAAGAAGAGTCGTTTTGAGCAAGTATTTCATGATTTTCTGAGGTTGAATTACTATTATTGCCGGAAGGAGACTGAAGCTCAATAGCCGTATCTGTTGTATTGCAGGTTGTCCGTGTTGCTCGAATTGAACGGGTCGGTTCCCCACGGATTGACGACATTCGCAATCCGGTACGGAGCCACATGCCCATCGACATGAAGGATATTGGCGCTTGAGCTGTGACGTCCGGCAGGCCAGCCCCAGCCATTGCTCGAAGCATCATATTTCCAGCGATAATATCCGCTGTTGGTGTTGGTGGCGGAGTACCAGGTATCGGTGAGCATCAGCTTGCGCGAAGGGTTCTTCAACTGCGCGATTTTAGGAGAGACGCCATTCCCGTTGCTTCTGGGATAGAGATAAACGTTCAACCCGTATTCGATCGTAGCGGAGGACCATTGCGAGGCGTAACGCGCCGACTGAGTCATCGAGGGGCACCAGAACAGTTTGGTTGTCGCATAAGGACCGACCGTCACTGTAGAGGCGTCGCTCGGCGCCCCCATCAGCGCCTGTTGCCAATTGAAGGTGGTTCCGGAATAATACACGGGGGGAAGCATATCCTGATAATCGTTGCAGTACTGCATGAATCCGGTGCCGAGCTGCTTCAAATTATTCGTGCAATTCGAACTCTTCCCGCGTTCGCGCGCCTGATTCAGCGCCGGCAGCAGCATGGAGGCAAGAATTGCGATGATGGCAATCACCACTAAAAGCTCGATTAGTGTAAAATTCTTTTTCATACTGGTTCCTTTCTGATGGTATGGTCAGGGGACAAAAAAGGCAATTTGACAAAGACGGTCATTTCGATTCCCGAAGCCGGTTGCACAGCTGGAGACAGCCGGCGTTGAACACAAAGCGGCTCTTCATGATCCGGCGCATCACCTTCGGGTTGCCCGGATATTCCACGATGTGACGGACCGCCAGTTCCGCCATCTCCTGCAACGGCATCTGGATGAAAGCGATCGGAATGGAACGCCATGCTTCAAGCTGGCTGAAGTCGTCGAAGCAGGCGACCAGCACATTGTCGAAGAATTTCGAATCGAGGCGCATTCCGGCGACCAACAGGAAATTCATGAATTCACCCGCGGTGACGAAAATCGCGTCCGGCTTCTCTTCCGCCAGGAAGGTCTGCATCTCCGATTCATGGAATGCCCGGGCGCTCTCCAGCGACAGCTCCGCCGGAAAACTCATTCCACGTTCCCGGTACGCCCGTTTCCAGCCGACGGTACGCAGCGCGAACCCCTCGCCGCCTTCCAGACTGCCGAGGATCGCCACCCGCTTGAACCCCATATCCAGCAGATGGCCAACCATCTCCGAGGATTCAAGCTCATAATCGACCGAAACATAGGACAGCTCCGGAAAGGAGGGAACGCGGTTGATGACGGTCACCGGTTTCCCGTTCCGGGCAAAATCCCGCAACAGATCCATATACTGCGCATTGGAACCGACCGAGATGAATCCGGAAAGCGACTCCATGATCTCCGCCGTCATGGACTCCCGGTTGAGCAGACACAGCTGTGCACCGTACTTCGCGCTGGAATTCTGCATCCCGGTCTGGAGCAGTTGCGTGTAAAACGGCAGTTTTTCCGCCTGTCCGCCGAGGTCCAGGCCGATCATCGGCATGCGCGGCCTGTCCTTGGGCCGTGCGGCGACGGAGGAGCCGACCCCCGGCTTGCGAAAAATCAGCGCCTCGTCGATCAGCAGGCCCAGCGCCCGGCGGACGGTATTCCGGCTCACCCCGAATTCGGTGCAAAGCACGTTCTCGGAGGGAAGGGTCTCATGAGCCCGCAGTTCCCCGTCCGTAATCCGCGTCTTCAACGCCTGATAGATGTCCATATAATTATTGCCGGCCATTGCGCTGTCCTCTGTCTTTTACAAGTTGAAACGGGGGGATCGTCCACCGCTTTCCATATTGAACATGTTCTGCAACTGTTCAACCTCTGACGGTTTTAATTATACCGGAAAAGGGGGGCAATGTCAAGATCAAAACGAAAAAAAGAAGAAAAAATTCAGGAAAAAGGAGGATGCGCCCCACTCTTCTCAGGGGAAACGAGGTCCGCCACCCCGGCAGAAACGGCGGCTGCCCATCAATGCCCGGCAGGTATGGCGCGGAGGAACAACGCGACCGCTCCGAACGTCGCGGCAACCAGGATGGCGGCAGAGAGGAAGGGAACTCCGGAACTGCCCGCGACGGCCGCGGCCCAGCCGCCGATCACCGGACCGGTGATGTTGGCGATGCCGACCACCGCCTCGTTGACGGCGACGTAATGCGCGCTCCGGGTCGGGTGGACCAGCGAATGAAAGACCAAACAGAAGTAGGTCGCGCCGGAGAAGATTCCGTAGGCGACGGCGGCGCAGTAGAAAACCGGCAGCCGGGTTCCCGCACCGAAAAGCAGCAACCCGAGAACGCCGCAGGCGCCGAAGAGCACCATCGGCCGCGGCCGGTACATCCAGCTGCGGCTCCGGATCAGGAAGAACGCGGTGACGGCCTGAATCAGGCTCACCGCCGCAAGCACCAGCCCGGCGTCGGATTTGGTGAAGTCGAGCATCACCGCCCGGTCCGGCACCATGGTGCGGACGATGGTCACCGCCACCGTCCCGATGCCGCCGACGAGCCAGCCGATCCGGACCAGGTCTGGAAAATGCGCATAATCGACCGGGTTCCCGCCGTCGTGCTCATTCGCAGGAAGCGGTACGGTGTTCTTTCGGCTTCGTTCCAGCGCGCGCACACCGAACGCGGCGGCCACGCCGAGCAGAATATTGACCAGATAACCGGCCCGGAACGGGAACAGCCCGAAAACGAACGGCCCGATCGCCATGCCGATGCTCCAAGAGGCGGTGTAGAGCGCCGCCGAACGCACGGTTCCGCTGTTGCGCTCCGGCTCCAGCGACTTGGCGAACACCTGAAACGGCGTGCAGTAAAAGGCGAAGCCGAAACCGTGCAGCGCCAGCCAGAGAAACTGGGTGTAGATGCCGTCGAAAACAAGGAATCCGAGGGAGTCGGCGGCGAGGATCAGCGAACCTGCGATGATCAGTTTCGGCGCATTGCCCGGCGTCGTGATACGCCCGACCAGCAGCGAGGAGACCGAGTACACCGCCGCCCAGACCGCCAGAGTCATCCCCACCGCCACGCTGCCGGCACCGCCCTCCGCCAATCGGAAAGCGGCGATGAAAAATGTCCCGCCCGCCATGAAATTGACCATGACGGGAAACAGATAAACCAGGATACGCGCCATAAAAAATTCCGCCTTTGATCTTGTCGTTGAGAATCATAAAGCGAAAAACATACAGCGTCAAAGCGAACTTTCAAGCCAGTCGAACGACAAACTTGCAAACTTCAGCGGGAGGTTTCCCAGGTGGCGATCTTGTCTTTGGCGGCTTTTTCCCCGCCCTGCTCGAGTTTCTCGCGCGCCGCCTTGTCGTCCCTCACATAACCGTTCAGGAAGTCGATGGAGAGTTCGGCGATGACCTTCTGGAACGCCGCGTCGCTCGCGTTGGGCGGCCCGTCCCGGCGCAGAAGCCGCGGACGGCCGGAGAAGATCATGTGGTCGCCCCCGATGAAAGTCAGCAGGAAACGGGGATTCTTCCCGTTGTCGAACACCCAGCGCCGTTCCGCTGCCGAGGTGTCGCCGATCGGCGAATCGTCCAGCGTGCCGGTCATGTAGAAGCAGGGAATTTTGATCTCCTCCAGCGCCTTCGCGCCCTGGAGCATCTGGCGGCGGCCCGCCGACGGACTCAATACCAGCGCCGCCTTGATCCGGGGATCGGCGAAACTCTTCTCCGTTCCGTCCGGCAGGATGAACTTCATCCCGGCGGAGGCCAGCGCGGTGAAAGCGCCGAACGAATGGCCGCCGACGCCGAGCTCTTTGAGGTTGAAACGGTCTTTCCATTCGCCTTCGCGGTTCAGCGCTTCCAGCGTATCGATGACGAACGTGATATCCAGCGGACGGTTGACGGCGTTGGCGGGATCGGCGACCGCGCGCTTCATCGCCTGCATCGGATTCCCCGAACGCAGCAGGTCGCGGTTGCTCCCCTTGTGCTCGATCACTACCACAATCCACCCGGCCTTGCTCCAATACCGCCCCAGATAGGAATACCCCTCACGGGAACCGCCGAGCCCGTGGGAAAAGATCATCACCGGACGCGGCCCGGGTTGCCCGCGGTCAAAATAAATCCGGACCGGAATATCCCGGTTGCGCTTCGCATCGTGCCAGTCCCGATCGACAAACTCCGGCTCGGCGGCAAAAGCCGCAACCATAAAAAACAACCCCAAAACCGCCAACAACCGTCTCATAACACCTCCCCTACAGCTCAACCGCCTTCAAACGACCAAGTCACGCCGCAGCCCGAAAACGCCCGCCAACAACCGCTTTTTTTGAAAAGGATGGGGTGGGGGTTCGGGGGCGGGGAAGGGAATCTTCTTTTCACGCGAAAAAAAGATTCCCTTCCCCGCCCCCGAGTTCCCTTCAGTCCGCCTGAAAAACCAGAAAGGGATTGCCTTCGGGGTCGATGCCGCGGCGGTATTCGGTGATGCCGATGCGGATGGATTCCTCGTCCAGCGGGCAGCCGCCGGAGTCGAGTTTCTCCGCGAAGATTTCGAGGTCGGGGACGGCGATGGCGATGGTGGAGGCGGCCGAGGCGTGTTCGAGATACTCCGCCGCGCTTTTCTCCAGAGTCAGCGTCAGATTTTCCGCCAATTGGAAGACGACGGCGAAGGTGCTGTCGAACACCGGTTCCCCGAGTTCGAGGAGGTCGCGGTAGAAGAGGCGGCACATGTCGATATCGTTTACCCGGAGAATCAGGCCGAGGTGTTTTGCATTCATTGCGGAAATTACCATTTTTTTTCTTGCCAAAACGGCATTTGCGACTTAAATTATAATAAACTGCATTCCGGCCGAAGTCAACTCCGGTTTTGCAAATAAGCGTGAATTTCAGATGAGTCGCATCGATACAGGAGAATTTTTCGTGAATCAGAATGTTTATTCCAGTCCGTTGACCGACCGGTATGCCGGGGCGGAGATGAGCCGCGTCTGGTCGCCGCAATTCAAACACTCCACCTGGCGGCGCCTCTGGCTGGAACTGGCGAAGTGCGAACAGAAGCTCGGGCTCGCCATCACCGACAAACAGATCGGGCAGATGGCCGCCCACCTGGAAGACATCGATTTCGACCGCGTCGCGGAGAAGGAGAAAGAGCTCCGCCACGACGTGATGAGCCATATCCACGTGTTCGGCGAGCTCTGCCCGGATGCGATGCCGATCATCCACCTCGGCGCGACGAGCTGCTTCGTCACCGACAACACCGAACTCGTCCAGATGCGCGAGGGGATGAAGATTCTGCGCGGCAAGCTGCTCAAGCTGATGGCCCAGCTCGCGGTCTTCTGCGACCGCAACAAGGAATTGCCGACGCTCGGATTCACCCACTACCAGCCGGCGCAGCTGACCACGGTCGGCAAGCGGTTCAGCCTTTATCTGCAGGATTTCCTGCTCGATTTCGAGCGGCTCGAGCGCGAGATCGAAGAGCTGCCCTTCCGCAGCGTGAAGGGGACCACCGGAACGCAGGCGAGCTTCCTCGAACTCTTCGACGGCGACCACGCCAAGTGCCGCGAGCTGGAGAAATCGGTGGCGGCGGCGATGGGATTCGACCGGGTGATCGCGGTTTCCGGCCAGACCTACACGCGCAAGATCGACTATTTCGTCATGGCGATCCTCTCCGGAATCGCCCAGTCGGCGGCCAAGATGGCGACCGACATCCGCTTGCTCGCCAACCTCAAGGAGGTGGAGGAGCCGTTCGAGAAGAAGCAGATCGGCTCTTCGGCGATGGCCTACAAGCGCAATCCGATGCGCAGCGAGCGGGTCTGTTCGCTGGCGCGTTACGTAATGAACCTGCCCGGCAACGCGGCGATGACCGAGGCGACGCAGTGGTTCGAGCGGACGCTCGACGACTCCGCCAACCGCCGTATCATCCTCGGCGAAGGGTTCCTCACGGTGGACATCATTCTTTCCTTGCTGATCAACATCACCGACGGCATCCAGCTCTGGCCGAACGTCATCAAGCGTCACATCCAGGCCGAGCTGCCGTTCATGGCGACGGAAAACCTGCTGATGGCGGCGGTCCGCAGGGGCGGCAACCGGCAGGAGCTGCACGAGGTGATCCGGGTTCACTCGATGGCCGCAGCGCGCCGGGTGAAGGAAGAGGGGGCGGACAACGACCTGCTCGACCGGCTCCGCAACGATGCGGCGTTCGAGTGCATCCGCGGCGAATTCGATTCGCTGCTCGACCCGGCGACGTTCGTCGGCCGCGCGCCGCGGCAGGTCGAAGAGTTCCTGGCGGAGGAGATCCGCCCGGTGCTGGAACGGCACAATGCGGAACTCGCATCGGCCGCCGCCGATTCGGTCAACGTGTAACGATATCGTATCAAACGATTTTTATAACAGAAGGACAGTCAATCATGGCTTTCATGGACTCCAAATATCTCATCACCAATGAAACCGGCGTGCGGATTTTCGCATCGATCAAGGATCTGCCGGTAGTCGACCCCCACAACCATGCGAACCTGAAGGAGATCGCGGACAACGCCAATTACCAGGACGCCTGGCAGCTGTTCGCCGCCACCGACCACTACGTCTGGGAAATGCTCCGCAAGCGCGGCGTGGCCGAAGAGCTGATCACCGGAAACGCCGAGCCGAAGGCGAAGTTCCTCGCGCTCGCCGCCGTCTTCCCGGAACTGGCCGGGAACCCGGTCTACGAGTGGATTCACCTCGACCTCAAGAACTATTTCGGCGTCACCGAACTGCTCTCCGAAGCGACCGGCGAGAAGATCTGGAACGAGGTCAACGCCAAACTCGCCACCGACGCCTTCCGTCCGCAGGAATTGCTGACCGGTCCGCTCAACGTCGAAGTGATGAGCTCGACCGACGACCTCATCGACACGCTCGAATACCACAAGCAGGTCAATGAGAAGGTCGGCCGGGTGCTGATCCGCCCGACCTGGCGCCCGGACAAGGCGATGAAGATCTTCTCGACCGGCTGGCGCGACTACATCAAACAGGTTGAAGCCCGCTTCAACATGAAGATCGTGGGATTCGACGACATGCTCGAAGCGATGAAGCTTTCGCACAAGCACTTCGAAGAGAACGGCTGCCGCGCGAGCGACCACGGCATCGAGTACCCGGTCTACTCCAGCGCGCCGATCGGCGACATCGACGCGATCTTCCGCAAGGCGCTGGCCGGACGTGAACTGACTTTCGGCGAAATCGACCGCTACATGGGAGCTTTCCTCGCCGAAGCGGCCGCACTCAACGCGGCGAGCGGCTGGGTGACGCAGCTCCACATCGGCGCGGTGCGCGATGTCCGCTACTCGCTGTTCGAGAAACTCGGGGCGGATGTCGGCGGCGACATCTCCAGCCACTTCCTCGACTATACGCCGAACCTGGTCCGCTTCCTCAACCGTTTCGACGGGAAGCTCAAAGTGGTGCTCTACTGCATGGACGCGATCCACCAGATGACGCTGGCGACGCTGACCCGCGCTTTCGGCGAGACGGTTTCGCTCGGTTCGGCGTGGTGGCTCAACGACACCCCGGTCGGGATGCGCCGCCAGCTCGAATACATCGGCTCGATCGACGTGCTGGCGAACTTCGCCGGGATGGTTTCCGACTCGCGCAAGCTCTTGAGCTACGGTTCGCGGTTCGAGATGTTCCGCCGGGTGCTTTCCGACGTCCTCGGCGGCATGGTCGATCGCGGACAGATCCCGGAAGAGATCGCCATGTCGCTCGCCGAGCGGATGGCCTATTCGGGCGTGAAGCGCTTCTGGAACTTGTAATTATGCCGTTCGGCATGTATATTTCAGGAATGTAGGATATTACATTCTTTTCGAACACTGGTGTGGACAATATTTCTGAGGGATTTCGTATGGGCGAGAAGGTGAAGAGCGATTTGTACAAGGCCGCCGGCGTGGATATCGACCTGGCAACATCACTGCTGGATCAGGTCAAGAGGAAGTTCGCCGAGACCCGGCGGCCCGAGATGCTCGCGCCGGTCGGCGGATTCGGCGGACTCTTTCAGCTCGACCTGTCGAAATACCGCGAACCGGTGCTCGTCTCCAGCATCGACGGCGTCGGCACCAAGCTGATGATCGCGATGATGATGGAAAAATACGACACGGTCGGCCACGACATCGTCAACCACTGCATCAACGATATTTCGGTGCAGGGAGCCGAACCGCTCTACTTCCTCGACTATATCGGGATCGGCAAGCTGCGCAGCCCGCTCTACGAGCATGTGCTGACCGGAATCGCCGACGCCTGCAAGGCGGCCAACTGCGCGGTGCTCGGCGGCGAAACCGCCGAGATGCCGGGCATGTACGGCAACGACTTCGACCTGGTCGGCGTGATCACCGGCGTGGTGGAGAAGTCCAAGCTGATCACCGGCGAGAAGATCCGGCCCGGCCACGTCGCCATCGGATTCGGCTCCAACGGATTGCACACCAACGGCTTCAGCCTGGCCCGCAATATTTTCTTCGCCAAGTGCGGATACACGGTCAAGACCTATCTCGAAGAGCTCGGCGAAACGGTAGGAGAAGCGCTGCTCAAGCCGCACACCTGCTACTACCCGGCGATCCGGGCGGCGCAGGACGCGGATCTTCCGTTGCACGGCATCGCTCACATCACCGGCGGCGGCCTTTACGACAACGTGCCGCGGATTCTGCCGGACGACGTCACGGCGGTGTTCCGCACCGACGTGCTGCCGATTCCGCCGGTGTTCAAGGTGCTGGTCGAAAAGGGGAACGTCGATCCGGTCGAAGCCTACCGCGTCTTCAACATGGGCGTCGGCATGGTCTGGTTCGTGCCGGAGAAGGCGGTGGACGAGGCGCTGGCCATTGCGCGCGGCAAGGGATTCACCGTCGGCGTGATCGGGGAAGTCGTCCCCGGCCACCGCGACGTGCGGATTCACTAGTTCTTCCGCCGAAAAACGCAGACAGGCGGGTTGTGAAACGGCGGCCCGGCAGGCGGTCGTCATGGAAGGACGGTTCGGATGATTGATTTTTCCAAAATTCCGGGATCGCTGAAATTCGGGGGGAGCATGGAACGCTCCCTCCGCCGCAATTTCGCCCGCGCCGTCGCCCTGTTCAGCGGGGAAGAGGAGCCCGAGCCGAAGGAGGCGAAGCGCCGCCAGGCGGTGCTGTCGCTGGCCCGGACAGTCCTGGCCGGGAAGGAGGCGATTTCCGAGCGGGACGCCGAATCGTTCCGGCAGCTGCTCGCCGATGATTTTCCGCCGCTCCGGATCGAGCGGATGGTGTCCGCCATGCGAAACGCCCCGACCGTCACCGCCGAAGAGGCGGCGCCGCTGTTCAAGGAGTGTTCCGACGAAGAGCGGGAGCGCCTGATCCGGCTGCTGCTCATTCTGGCGGCGGGGAATGAAGCCCATGCCGAACGGTTCGCGCTGATCGACGAACTCGGGCGGCGGCTCGGTTTCTCCGACGACGAGATGAAGACCATGCGGAACGAGGTGGTCGAAACCCAGTCCCGCCGCGCCCGCATCCTGCGCTCCGGAGCCGGGGTGCTGGTGGCGCTGATCGTGATCGCGGTGTTCATCCTGACCGCAACGCTGCTGCGTTCGGTGATTTTCGGATTGATCGTGGCCTACGTGGTGCTGCCGCTCGAGAAGTATTTCGAACGACGGCAGCGGCAGCGCCGGGGGCTCGGCTACCTGCTGTTCCGGGTGATCGATTTCGTAATCTCTCCGCTGCATAAACTGGCCGCGTCGATCCAACGCCACGGCGCCGCCCCCCCGACTCCCGAAGAGGAGTCGAAACACTACGAGCATCAGTGCATCACCCGGGCGGTGACGCTGACCTGCGGCGTGCTGCTGGTTCTCGCCATTCTGCTTTTAAGCGGCATTTCCATGCTCACCAGGCATTATGTCAGCAGCCTGCGGGGCTGGACGCAGGTCCATATCGAAAGCACCGCCGCAACCACTGCGACGACCCCGGCAACGGCGACAACCGCGTCGCAGCCGAAGGTTCCGGCGGTGGCGGAACCGATCGCGGCGACGTCCGCTCCCGAAGGCACTTCCGCGCCCGCGCTGTGGAATTCAGAAGCGGGCAAGCTGATCGAACAGGGCCAGGTGTACCTGGAGCGGCTTCGCGAGCGGTTCGAGAACCTCCCGCTGGTCAAATGGGGGCTCGACCAGGTCAGCCGGCTCCTGCACGACGAATCGGCGCAGCGTGAACTCGCCGGTTACCTGCTGCAACGGACGGGCGGACTGTTCTCGTTTACGGCGGGGGTGATCGGCACCGTCATGGTGATTCTTGTGGATCTTCTGCTGACGACCTTCTTCTTCCTGCTGTTCCTGACCAAGCTGGCGGAATTCTGCGGATCGGGCGACGGTTCGAACCGCAAGCGGCAGAGCGAATATCTGGTGAGCACCGTCTTCAACGGAAGCTGGCTGCCCGGGGCGAGCCCGGAAACGATGTCCGAGGCGCAGCGCATCATCGGCGAAGTCATCAACAAGCTCCGGGTCTGGGTGCGCGGCTACCTGACGCTGATGGCGGTTGACGCGACGGTCTACACCACCTGCTTCTTCTTTCTCGGAGTCCCGTACTTTCCGGTGCTCGGGCTGCTGGCCGGGTGCGGAATCCTGCTGCCGTACATCGGGCCGATCGTCTCCGCCACGGTGACGATCCTGGTCACCCTGGCGGTGGGCGGCTCCGCGGTGAGCGGGGTCCAGCTGGCCGGAATCATCGCGGCGTACCTGATTTACAACGGCATCATCGAACAGTTCATCCTTTACCCCGCCGTGATCGGGGAGTCGCTGGGGCTGTCGACGCTGGAGACGATCATCGTCGTCCTGCTCGGAGCGATTTTCGCCGGAATTCCGGGCATGATCCTGGCATTGCCGGCGGCGTCGGTGATCAAATATCTGGTTCCGCAAATCTACCGGGCGTGGGGGCCGACGTCCCCGCCGCCGCAAAAGGAGGAGAAGCGATGAAACCAATTCGGATGGGAGCGGCGGCGGCATGGTTCGCCGTTCTTTTGTTTCTGGCGGGCTGCGCCGGCGAAATCGGCGTCGTCCGGGTGGGGGCCGACGGGCGTGCCGAATACGGAAACGCCGCCACCTCGAAGGGAATTTCGCAGAACACCAACAACCTGCTCGGGAACTTCCTGCTGGAGGAAACCTACGAAAAGCAGCCGTTTGAACTGATCACCGCGCTGGAGAAGCTGTTCCGCGAGGAACCGCGCCCGGAATACCTCACCTCTCTCGCCGACTGCGCGCTCAATATCGGGCTGCGCGAAAGCGACCCGGATGTGGCCGTGCGGTTCTTCCTGTCGTCGGCGCTGTACAGTTACAGCTATCTGGCGCTGCTCGACCAGCCGGACCTGAAGCCGTACAACGCCGAACGGCTGGCGATGATGCGGACTTACAACCTGGCGATTTCGGAGCTGTTCGATTACCTGAACAAACGCGGACTCGAACTCAAGTCGGCGTTTTCGCTGAACGCCGCCGGAGGACAGCGGATCACCTTTCTGCCGCCGCGCTTCGAGCTACCGCTGCCGTCGCAGAACTTCGCGGAGTTCCTGCTCTGTGCCGATTACCGGACGAAAAACCTGACGCATATGAGCCGGAGTTTCGGCATCGGTGCGCCGCTGATCTGCCGCCTGACCAAAGAGGCGATCGAAGCGGCGGGGGCCAAGCGCACCCGGTTCGCTGAACAGCAGACGTTGCCCGGCACGCTGATGGTCGATTTCGACAAGCGGGACAAGACGATCTCCGCCCAGTTGGAGTTCCTCGATCCGCGCAGCGACGAGACGGCGCAGGTAAGAGACTACAAACTTCCGCTGGAGATGGATTTCTCCACGCCGCTGGCCTATATGGTGCGCAATCCGCTGCCGTTCGACTACCTGACCTACATGCTCCGGCCGGAGAAGACGCATCGGATGCAGGGGCTGTACATGTTTGAACCCTACCGCTCGGACCGGATTCCGGTGGTGTTCGTCCACGGTCTGATGTCCAACGTCCGGACCTGGATGCAGATGATCAACACGCTGGAGAGCGACCCGGTGCTGCGGAAATACTACCAGTTCTGGGGGTTCACCTACTCGAGCGGCAACCCGGTGCTCTTCTCGGCGCTGGATCTGCGCAACTCGCTGCTGGAAGAAGAGAAAAAACTGGTTGACTCCGGGCAATCCACCAAAATGTTTTCGCGCATGGTGATCGTCGGGCATTCGATGGGCGGGCTGGTCGCCAAAGCGATGGTCCTCAACCCCGGACAAGACCTGATCCGGCCGATTTGCGGGGACAAAACCGACGAAATTCTGGCCAAACTGACCCCGGATGAACGAAAGACCGTGCTTGACGCGTTCTGCTTCAAACCGCTGCCCTTCGCCAAGCGGGTGGTGTACCTGGCGACTCCCCATCGCGGGTCCGGGTACGCACAGAGCTGGATCGGCCGCTTCGGGTCGAGCATGGTCGAACTTCCGGTCGGGCTGGTGACCCGCGGCGACGGAATCATCAAAACGCTGATGAACAACGGCATCCTGCTGCCGAACGACTCCAAGCTGGCGACGGGGATCGACAACCTCGACCCGAATAACCAAACGCTGCAGGTGCTGAACGAGGTTCCTTACGCGCCCGGCGTGGTTTACCATTCGATCATCGGCAATCAGCGCGAGGCCGGGGTGCCGGGCGGCAGCGACGGAATCGTCCCCTACCTCTCCAGCCACCTGGACGGCGCGGAGAGTGAGCTGGTGGTCAAATCCGGACACAGCGTCCAGCTCAACCCGCTGGCGATCCAGGAGTTGCGTCGAATTCTGCTCGAACATCTCCAGCAGTTTCCCGATCTGAAAGTGGAGATGCCGAAACTCCCGGCCCTGGTGAGCAAACAGAATGAACTCCCCGCAGAAAAGTAAGCCGGCCGCCCGGCCGCGCATCCGGCGGCCGCTCAGCTGGGGGTTCTTTCGCAAGCTCCTGATCTGGAGCGCATGCTACGCCGTGCTGTTTCTGGTCGGCCTCTGGAGCGTCGGCGCGGTGCATTACGCCTATCACTGGCCCGGAGCGGCGACGGCGGTCTACGCCGGAGGGCTGCTGGCGTTCTGGATCGTCTCCTTCCGCCGCCGGCAGTGGTTCTACGTGGCAGCCGCCGTCGAACTGGTCGTGGCGGGGCTGTTCTTCTCGATGACGCCGCAGCGGGCGTTTGTCGGGACCGACTGGCAGGCGCCGTGGGGCCGGGTGCCGACCGTCGAATTCGTCGGCAGCCGGGTACTGCTGCACAATGTCAGAAATTTCCGTTACCGCAGCGAGAACGATTACGACATCCGTTACATCGATTTCGAGTTCGACCCCTCCACGGTGCGGACAGTCGATCTCGCCGTGTCGCACTGGGACAACATGCTCGCGATCGCCCACACCATGCTTTCGTTCGGCTTCGCCGACGGCCGCTATCTGGTGGTGTCGATGGAGACACGCCTCCCGGAAGGGGCGGCACAGGGGTTCCTGCCCGGCTTCTACCGCCAGTACGAACTCATCATGGTTCTCGGCACCGAGGAGGATCTCTTCAAGCTGCGGACCGATTTCCGCCGCGAGGATCTCTATCTCTACCGGACCAACGCGACCCAGGCGCAGGCGCGGGAACTGCTCGACTACGTGATCCTGCGGGCGGAATCACTCTCCGAACACCCGGAATTCTACAACAGCGTCACGCGCAACTGCACCACCAGCCTCGCGCCGCTGCTGCGGGTGATCGACCCGACCTTCAGCGGAGACATCCGGCTGCTCTTCAACGGCTACTCCGACCAGCTGCTGTTCGAGCTCGGCTATCTCAAACACCGCGAAGACGAGACTTTCGCCGACCTGAAGAAGCGGCGTTCGGCGGATTACTGCCTCTCGCAACCATCGAACCTGAGCTACTCGGAACGGCTCCGGATCGACCTGTAGCACCTCTTTTCTTCTCTTTGCCCCCCTGCGAGGAATCGATCAAAAGCGGAAAAAATAATTGACACATATTGACAAATCAGGGTTTCTCGGTTATAGATTCGGCAATTAAACAGCTTGCATTTATGTTTCCCGGAGATATCTTTTCTGTTATGGAAACAGCAGATGCCAGAAAATTAGTCAGTGCCGCTCCGGAAGAACGGCGTAAGTTTGTCATCCGACTCTAAAACCGGAGTCCTCCGTAACACTGCCAGCCAATGGATTCGTCGCTGGGAGAAAGATGGCAATCGGACCTTGAGAACGCAACAGCGCGGACGTCCGGTGGGATGTTGTCGGAGACTGTTGGCGCATGGGGAAGAGCGGATTCATAAAGATCTGGTGGATCACTGTCCGGATCAGTTGAAATTGTCGTTTGCGCTTTGGGCGCGTCAAGCCGTGAGATTGCATATCAAGGCTTCTTTCGGGCTGGCGTTGCCGATTCGTACCGTCGGAGAATACTGAAGCGCTGGAGTTTCACACCACAGAAACCCGTCAAACGACCGTATCAGCGAAGTGATGCGGCAGTTCGAGATTGGCTGGAGAATAAGTTTCCTGTCATCAAAAAGCAGGCGAAAGCAGAAGATGCGGATATCTTCTGGAGTGATGAAACGGGCATACGGAGTGATGAATCGAAGGGGAAAAGCTATGCGTCCAAAGGACGTACTCCGGTTCAAAAGGGGAATCCGGTTCCCGAAAAAATCAATATGATCAGTGCGATCCCCAATCAGGGGAAAGTCCATTTCATGTTCTACAGAGAGACCATGTCAGCGCAGAAACAGAGTGAGTTCATGGAGCGTATCATTCGGAACAATGGACGGAAAATTTCCTGATTTCAGACAATCCGCGGGGACACCACAGCAAGGCGCCGAATAATTTTCTGATCGAACGGACGGCGTTCATAAAACTCTTCTACCTGCCGAGTTACAGTCAGTATCTGAATCCGGATGAATATCTCAATCGGGATTCGAAAGCGAACTTGAACAATAAGCCCTTGGGCAAGGCAAAGGGAAAGATCGAAGAGCATGCCAAAAATCATCCGGCAAGCGTAACCCAGGATTCAGAACGCGTCATCCGGATTTTCCATGCAAAGACGGTCAAATACGCAAGTTGATTAATTGCCGATACAATAATCGTAGAAATAATGATATTTTTATTTTTTCGCCTTGACAAAAACGTTATATGCTGTAAATTAAGTTGCATATACAACAGAAAGAGGTAGTGTGTCGTGAATAAGCAGGAAGCTGCTGATCTGGCGTCGGCCATGAGCAAAGAGTGCATCGCGGTGCGTGTCCGCCTGCTGAGCCGGGTCATCACCAAAATTTACGACCATAACCTGCAGGAACTTGGCGTAACGGCCAATCAGGCAACGATGCTGATTGTGATTGCGCGGCGCGGGCAAATGAACCGGAAAGAACTGGGGCGGATTCTACAGATGGAAAAATCGACGGTCAGCCGCAACCTGGAACGGATGCTGACTCAGCATTGGCTGGAAGAATTGCCGCATACCAATGGTGAGTTGCAGTCGTTGGCACTTACGGAGCCGGGGCGCGCCATGCTGGAAGAAGTGCATACCAGATGGCAAGCTTCTCAGTTGCAGGCGAAAGCGTTGTTGGGAGAGGATAATGTGGTTCATATCAAACGCCTGACGGATCAGCTTTCCCATTCCGGCCGCTGATTTTTTTAATTCATCAGTTGTATATACAACATAATTAAAGGAGCTGGAACATGAGCAGTGAACGCATGGTAAAATTACGACGGGTTGTGGTCAGCGGTCTTGGTGCCGTCACGCCGCTAGGTAATCGTGTGGCGGAATCGTGGACGGCTGCGCTGGCTGGAACCAGCGGGGCGGGGCGGATTAGCCATTTTGATGCAACGAACTTCAAGACTCGGTTTGCCTGTGAGGTGAAAAATTTCGACCCGCGCGATTATGTCGAAGAAAAAGAAATCAAAAAACTTGATCCGTGCTGCTATTACAGTTTGGCGGCATCCGCTGAGGCATTGCGGGATTCCGGTCTGGATTTAGCGCATTGCGATCGAACCCGGATCGGCGTCATCTGGGGGTCCGGGGTCGGCGGGTTGGCTACCATTGACGACCAACTGTGCAGCTATGCCGCTCGGCGCGGCAATCCCCGTTTCAGCCCATTTTTTATCACCAAGTTGCTGGCCAATATGAGCGCGGGACTGATTGCGATCAAGCATGGGTTACAGGGAATCAATTTTGCCACGGTTTCGGCGTGTGCCTCCTCGGCTCATGCGATTACCGATGCGGTAACCTATCTGCGGCTCGGGCGGGCGGATGTGATCGTTGCCGGCGGGGCGGAAGCAGGAATCACCGAGTCTGGCGTTGGCGGGTTCAACGCGATGAAAGCATTATCCGAGCGCAATGACGATGCGCTTCGGGCCTCGCGGCCGTTCGCGGCGGACCGAGATGGTTTTGTGATCGGCGAAGGGGCCGGCGCACTGATCCTGGAAACGTTGGAACATGCTCTGGCGCGCGGGGCGCGGATTTACGCGGAAATCATTGGAACCGGTTTTTCTGCCGATGCTTATCATATGACAGCCCCCCATCCGGATGGGGCAGGGATAAAACTGGCGGTGAACGACGCGTTGCGTGATGCCGGGGCGACACCAGACACGATCGACCACATCAATGCTCATGCAACCTCGACGTTGCAAGGAGACTTATGCGAACTAAATGCATTGCAAGGGGTCTTTGGCGCGCGATTGGCGCAAATTGCCGTCAGTGCCACGAAGTCGATGACAGGACATCTGCTGGGGGCGGCCGGCGCGGTCGAAACGATTTTTTGCGTGTTGGCGCTACGCGACCAGATCGCGCCGCCGACCATCAATACCGAGGAGCTAGATCCGGCATTGCCGACTGGTTTTGTTCCGATATTGGGGCGGGCGCAGGCACGACCGATTAAGCGGGTACTGAATAACAACTTCGGATTCGGCGGCCATAATGTGGCGTTGATTCTGGAAACCTTCAATGGAGCATGACGATGATGGTTATTGAAAAGCAGTTGAGAGACGTGGCAGATGGAGGGCGGATGACCTATTTCGGGATTGCCGACCTGACTGCTCCGGAAGTTCAGAAATTTATCGCCGATCAGGGTGGCAAAGCCGTAACAGGCTATCCACGGGCAGTTACGGTGGGACTGGCGCTGTCCAATTCGCTGGTTGACCTGTTGCCGGAGGCTGATGATTTGGTTCTGGAAACTTATAAACATCATATTTATGAAGTTCAGGCAATGCGGGTGGAGGCCATTTTAACGCAGATAGCGGCAGAATTGGAAACCCATGGGTTTGCCGGTTTGCCGATTTCGGCTGGGCCCAAAGTAGTCGATCGTTCACGGTTGGCCGCGCTGTTTTCCGACAAATTGGCGCCGTCCCTGGCAGGATTGGGCTGGATCGGCAGAAACTGCATGTTGATTACGCCGCAGCATGGGCCTCGTGTCATCTGGGGAACGGTATTAACCGATGCGGCATTGGCGACAACGGGATCTCCCATGGCACCGCAGTGCGGTTCTTGCCGGGCTTGTGTCGAGATTTGTCCCGCCAAGGCATATACCGGGCGGATGTTCGATCCGGCGGAGTCGCGCGAGATGCGTTTTGATCCCATGGCCTGCCTCAAATATATCCGACAGCGGGAGGCCGATGGACATGCGGCGGCATGCGGACTATGCCTTTACGTCTGTCCGCACGGGCATCGCCATCGCCGTAAAGCTGCTACGGCTTCGGCACAATAGAAATTACAGCATCGTTAATTGATACTGCGATATTTTTTCTTTTGCAAGCGGTGCCGAATCAATGACTTTTTGCATTGGAGTTTTACCATAGCCGGGGGCAGCAACAACCACAGCGATAGATGCCTTTTGTCCACCCGAAGCCGACCTTTGTTATGGATATGGGCAAAATGAACGGTTCTTCTCCGTTTTGAGCCACGATTCGCCTCAAAATAGGCTTTGAAAATCTGAATAGATGGAAAAAGGTCGACATTTGCCTTATAGTTTTTGTCTCTCAAAACGAAAACCAAGGAGGCAA